>JAEIGA010001991.1_pt1 | contig 32626 bp, 24 predicted proteins | sample 9270691 | NCBI WGS metagenome assembly JAEIGA01 (sample SAMN17057246, study PRJNA624740) | gut metagenome | biome: biome; isolation source: fecal sample | host: Bos grunniens | place: China: Xizang | collected 2019 | reverse complement strand
GATGTTTTTGTTGCCGTCGATGTTTGTGCCCATCATTCCGGTGATACCACCGGCGTAATTGTCTGCGGCATCGACTACGCCTGTGGTGTAACAACGTTCAATGACGCCATATTCTCCCGCTTGGTTGGGATAGCGTTCGCCCAGATAAGAAGCGATGATTCCAACGCTTCGGTTGTAACCTTCAGCGCTAATGTCTGCATTGACAAATCCTACGTCATAGCATTTTCCTTCAAGTACGCCGAAGAAAGATGCATAGAGTTTGTTTTTACACGATAGGTTCTTGATAAGTTTGCCGTTTCCATTGAAATCGATGTAACGGTCGTAGCTCGTTCCTGTATTGTTAATGGGCGTCCAGTCAATACCGGCAAGGTCAATGTCTGCTTCCAATCGGAAATAAGTTGTTTCTCCGTTTCTTAATTTTCCACTGAGTGCAAGCAGGTCGTCCACGGTGCTGACTTTATGAGGGTTGCTGCTGGTGCCTTCTCCTGTGTTGTTGGTTTGACTGCTTGTTCCCTTGGTCATGTCCAGCTGATATAAAATCGACTGGTTACCTGTTGTGAAATCCTGGGCTTTGGTATTGCTGAATGCTTTACTGTAAACTTTTCCGTTGGAGTCGTAAACCTTGATATTCAACACTTGACCGGCAGCGACCTCGTAGCCATGCCAGGGAATGGCCATGTAGGCGGTGAATACTTGTGCGTCAGGCTTGCCGTTGTTGATATACAGGCACAGGGTATTGGTCTTGCTGTTTATTTCGTTGGAAGCATAGAAGATTCGTGCGCTGGCGGGATTGTCGTTGGTCGGATTGGCGACAAGTTCAATGCGTTTCACTTCTGTGACGTCGGCCGGCAGTTTCAGGCGGAATTTGATAACGCTGCTTCTTTTGAGCGTGTAACCCATTTTCTTTGCATAAGCCGATGTGAGCATGACCTCTGAGGGGAAATCCTGGATGCCGGACAGTTGTGCGCAATATAACAGGTGATCGGTGTTGCCGTTGCCATTTTGGACTTTTCCGGAGAAGGTCATGGTCAGTACTTCAAGGTGTGAAAGATTCTCGGGATATTGAATGGTATATTCGTCGGGACTGACGGCGCTGGGCTTTACACCGGAAAAAGATGCGTGGTGTCGGGTAAAGCCATTCTGTATGGTAAAGGGTTTTTCTTCCGTGTCGCTACCGGTGACTGCCACGACGAGCAATTTATCTCCGCTTTGCCAAGCTGTACGAACCAGTTGTGCATCATCGCTGATGGCGATTTTGGAATCCTCTTCCGTTTCACTGCCGTTCTCATCGCTGTCCAAACCGACTTGGATGGTTACAATTTCCTTTTTGGTGAGGCTGTCTTCGCTCAATGCTTCTTTGGTGCAGGCAGCCAGACTGCTCAATAATGCGGAACAAAGAATAACCGCAAGGATTTGTGTGCTGTTTTTCATATTCGTTCCGTATTAAAATTCTTCAATATATCCATCTTCGGGGTCAAAATCATCCAAGGCGCTCTCGCATAATATATTATCTTCTTCTATATCAAGAAGTTGCAGCAGGGGTGGGTAATAATTTTTAACTACTTTCATTCTCTAAAATCTCCACAAACATTTTAACCTTCAAAGGTAATTTATTTTCAATAAAAAACAAAATTCTTATATTTGCACTGAAGAATGGAAAGTGTTAGAAATCATAGGAAAACGCGCCTTGTCGCTTGCCTTTTGGCTTTGGGCATGCTCGTATCCTGTAGTCCCACTCGCGTTTTGTCGGAAGGGGACTATTTTTTGTCTAAAAACAAGGTCGTTGTCGAGAATTCCAAACGCTTCAATACCCGCGAACTCGTCCCTTATATCAAGCAGAAGGAAAATGCCTCTCTTTTTGGCTGGAAGCCCTTTTTGCTTTTGTATAACACCCAAAACGGGAAGGGCAAAGGATGGGATAAATTTGTCCGGAAATTGGGCGACCCGCCCGTGATTTTTGATGAGGCGTCTGTACGGATTTCCCAAGAAAATATACGTTCTCATTTGGAGTATATCGGTTACTATGGTTCAGAGGTTCAGAGCGATGTGGTGACGAAGGGAAAAGAGGTCACGGTTACCTATAAAGTGAACCTGGGTAAACGGGTGGCCATCGATTCCATCGAATTCGAATTACCGCGTGACAGTGCTTTCCGAGCTTGTTTTTATGCCGATACGGCTCATTTTACTTTGCGTAAGGGAGATTGGCTTTCGGAAAAAAACATAGATGTGGAAGCCTCTCGTGGAAGTAACTATTTGAGAAACCATGGTTATTATGGCTTTAACAAGACCGATTTTGTCTATGAGGCGGACACTTTGACCCTTCCCGGAAAAGCCATTTTGACTTTGCGTCTGAATCAACTTCCTCCCAAGCGATATTTTGGAGAAGTCAGCATTGATTATCCGGCTTCCTTACCATTCAGAGAGAAAGTCTTGCGAGGGCTCAATACCATCAAACCGGGGGATTTGTATAGCGAAAATACAGTAAACAACACCTATACCCGTCTGTCCCAGCTACAACTTTTCAATGCGGTCAATATTCAGACATCGGTCGGAGAGGATCAGCGTGTCCGTAGCGCCATTGTCTTATCACAGGCAAAGTTGCAAGGATTTAAGATAGATTTACAGGCTTCTACCAATGCGAACTGGCTCTTTGGTATTTCCCCCCAGCTTTCCTATTTTCATAAAAATGTCTTTGGCGGAGGTGAAATTCTCAATGTGAGTATTCGCACCAATCATCAATTCAGTTTTAACAGCCGTATTACCGGAGATAAGAAAAGCATTTCTGCCAACGAGGTGGGTTTTTCTGCCGGTCTGCGCATTCCTAAATTCGTGTTTCTGCCCTATGAGTCTTTCCCGGGACGTATGCCACAGACCGAGTTGAATGTAAGTTTTACTTATCAGGAGCGCCCTGAGTACAAGCGTTATGTTTTCTCCGGAAATTTTGGCTATGTGGGCAGTTTCAATAATTTGCTTTCCTATCAGTTCAATCCCTTGCAGTTGGGTCTGATTCGTATTCCTTATCAAGATGCCAATTTCTACAATAGCTTGATGGACAATCCTTTTCTGTTGCAGTCGTTTATTGAACACTTTGATTGGGGTTTGGGAGGAACGCTCTTGTATAAGACGAGTCCGGAGGCCAATCCGACCACGACCTATTTTTATACCCGTCTTCAATTTGACACTGCGGGCAATCTCTTCTCTCTCTTCAAGGCGGAAGATATATTCGGAATGCCTTATAATCAATATGTTAGGGGCGAACTTACTTTAGGGCAGGTCGTACGCTTCGGCAAGGATGATAAGCATTCTTTTGCTTTCCGTTTCTTGCTCGGAGCCGGTGTGGGCTATGGTAATTCCATATCGCTACCTTACGAAAAACTCTTTTATGCCGGTGGCGCCAGCAGTATGAGAGGCTGGCAAGCGCGTACACTCGGTCCCGGAAATTCCAAACTCTATGACTATTTTGTGATTCCCAGTCAGACAGCCGGAGCGAAATTCGAAATGAATGTGGAATATCGTTTCCCTTTGTTCTGGAAATTGGAGGGGGCGGCTTTTGTCGATGTGGGTAACATTTATGACATCGTTACGGATCGTTTGCTGTCCGATCTCTATTTTTATGAGGGAACTTTCTCTTTTGACCACATGGAGAGTTTGGCTGCCAACTGGGGCTTGGGCCTTCGTGTGAATCTGGATTTTTTGGTGTTGCGTCTGGATGCGGGATTCCGTATTCATGACCCGGCCCGTGATGCCGGAATGAGATGGCTGAAATTCAAGGAGATGTTTAGCAATGAGGGGTGTGCCGTTCATTTCGGTGTGGGCTATCCTTTCTAAAATTTTATACAAAACAAGATGTATTCTTTTCTGATTAGCATTGTGGCACTTGTGCTCGGCTATTTGTTTTATGGCCGATTTCTTGCCTCGGTGGTGCGTCAGGATGCAAAAAATCCTACGCCGGCGCTCACCAAAACCGATGGGGTGGATTATATTCCCATGCCCACCTGGAAGGTCTTTATGATTCAATTTCTGAACATTGCCGGGACCGGTCCTATTTTTGGTGCGATTATGGGTGCCAAATTTGGTCCTGCCTGCTATCTGTGGGTCGTATTGGGTTGTATTTTTGCCGGGGCTGTTCATGATTATATCAGCGGTATGGTCATCTTGCGCGGCGGCGGATGTTCCTACAATGATATGATAGGTAAAATCTTCGGTAAAAAGACACGCGTCTTTGTTACTTTCTTGATTACAGCGCTTCTACTATTGGTGGGAGCCGTCTTTGTGTATAGTCCCTCCATTATTCTGGGGGATATTGCCGCCCTGTCCGAGGATTCAATGACCTCCATGATGTTTTGGGTGGTTATCATTTTTGTTTATTATCTCATTGCTTCCATTCTTCCTATTGACAAGTTGATAGGTAAAATCTATCCGATTTTTGCCTTCTGCATCTTGTTTATGGCTTTGGGGCTGTTTGTCTGCCTTTTGATTCATTGGCCCACCATTCCTGAATTTTGGGATGGTCTAGCGAATCGAGGTCCTTCTATCGGCGTGACCGGTCAGAGTATTTTCCCTTGTCTGTTCATTACGGTGGCATGTGGTGCAATCAGTGGTTTTCATGCCACACAGAGCCCGATGATGGCGCGTTGCCTGACCAACGAAAAACACGCGCGTCCTATCTTTTATGGCTCCATGATTGCAGAGGGTGTTGTGGCTTTGATTTGGGCGGCCGTCAGCTCTTATTTCTTCTTTGATGGGGGAATGGCAGAGGTACAAGCTTCTTCTGCCCAGGCACCTGCCGTGGTGGTAAGTGTATCCAAATATTGGTTGGGTGCCGTCGGTAGTATTTTGGCGATTATCGGTGTGGTGGCAGCCCCGATTACCACGGGAGATACGGCTTTCCGCAGTGCCCGCATCATGATAGCCGACTATGTGAATTTTGATCAGAAGCCCGCTAAAAATCGTATTCTTATCAGCATTCCTTTGTTTGCGATAGCAATTTTGCTTTTGTGGTATAATATGGCGGATGAGGAGGGATTCAATACCATTTGGCGTTATTTCGGATGGCTGAATCAGACGTTGGCAGCTTTCACTTTGTGGGCCATGACCCAATGGCTTTATACCCGTTCTCGCAAGATGTATTATTTGATTACCTTGCTTCCCGCCCTCTTTATGACAGCGGTGTGTGGTAGTTTTATCTTGTTTGATTCGATTGGATTGGGTTTACCCCAGGCTTGGTTGCCTTATGTTGTAGGCATTTTGCTCAGTCTGTCCATATTCGTCTTCTGCCTTGCCAATCGCAAACAGAAGAGGGAAAACGAGCTTTAACGAATCGTGAGCCTTTCTTCAAAACGATAGAGACCATCGTCGTAGCGAAGATAGACTTCATTGCCTTGTATGCAAGTGCCATCTGTTTCCCAGAGGTGCTTGCATTTTCTTTTGCGTAAGGGGATGATTTCCTTGCGTCGGGCTTTCTTTTCAGCGCTGCTTAAACGATGATTGAATTCCAAGGCTAGGCGTAATTCTTCCGAGATTTCTTCACTGATTTTGGCATTTATCCAACGCGCTCCGCATTGCTTGCTGCGTAGAGAGACTTTGGCATTGCTTTCTCCGCCGAATACATTGATAATCAACTTGCTGTCGCGGCGTGTGACGCTGGCGCGCAGTCGGTTGCCTACGCTCTTATACTGCATTTTTTGCCATTTTCCGCAGTAGAAATCGCCTATGTAATATCCTCTCGGATCGCTACTGTTCATCAGGGCATAAGGGATGCCGTCTTCTCCTTTCGGGCCCCTCCACCACATACCACAGGCAGCGCCGGCGACCAACTCCTCGTAGTCCATTTTTTGCGCTCCGGGGCAGGCATTTTCCTTGGGCGTGAATGTCAGGCGGTGACGCAAAACATGGTGGCTGTGTCCGGAAACAAAATAGACGGAAGGGTGATTTCTTAGTATCACGGACAGGCTGTCCAGGCCCGTGCTTTGGCTCATGGGAATATGTGTACAGAAGACAATGGTCTTGAGTTTTTGGCTGATTTGCATCAAGGAATCCAGCCACTGTTTTTGTGAGCTCGAGAACCCTGCTTCGTAGGATCTTGTCTCAACGGTCCGTACATTGTTCATACAGATGAAACGCACGCCTCTTTTGACGAAACTGGTATCTATATAGCCATTTAATTTTTTGAAATCGTGCAAGTCGCGGGCTCTTTGCGGCATTTTCTTCCCGGGATAGCGGCTGCTGGCTTTTTTATAGTAGTTGCGGTCGTGATTGCCTGGAACGCATATCCAGGGACAGGGGAGGGAGTCCAGACTTTCAAAACTCGGGGCAAGCCATTCGGTATTGTCGTTTACCACGTCGCCCAGAATAATTACCATATCCAAGTCTTTCCGTTCTCGTAATTCTTTGTATATGCTTTTTTGTGCGTAGCGTAGTTCTTCTTCATTATCAACCTGAGGGTCTCCGACAAAGGCTACCCTGAAATTGCCTGCAAAACCTTGGGGGATGGCAAGCAATAGGAAACAGAGCAGGCTGAATAAGAATTTATTTGAAAAGTTTATCGACCGCATTGACTGAACTTGGAATAGAGAATACAATAACGCGGTCGTAGGCTTGTAGAATGGTGCTTCCTACCGCAATCTGGGCCTCTGTGCCTCGGATGACACCGCCAATCAGCGCACCGCTGGGGAACTCAATGTCTTTGAGTTGCTTGCCGATGATGCCGGCTCCTTCTTCGATGATGTATTCCAATACCTCGGCGTTGGTGCCATTCATATATTTGATAAATCTTACTTTATCACTCAAGGTGAGTTTGAAGATTTTAGCCGCAGCAATCATCTTGCGGTTGATGGTGGTGTCAATACCCATTTCCTCTGCCAAGCGTAAGTATTCAAAGTTTTCTACGTTGGCAATGGTTTTGGGAACACCCAATTTCTTGGCAGCCACGCTGGCGAGGATGTTGGTCTCGGCGTTGTCGGTTACCGCAATCACCGCGTCATAGCCACGTATGCCTTCTTCAATGAGCAAATCCGTATCTCTGACGTCTCCCGTGATGATTTTAATGGAAGGGTCCAATTGGTCGGCCAGTTCAAGGCAGGCCTCGCGGTTTTTGTCGATGATTTTGATTTCCTCGGCAATGCCGTACATTTGTGTGGCTACCATCGCGCCGATATTGCTGCCACCCAAAATCATAATTCGTTTGGCTTGCTCTGCGTGTTTTCCCATCACGGTCAGCAAGGTGGAGAGGGATTCACGTAGGGTAACGATGAAGAGCATGTCTCTTTCCTTGAACTTGAAATCGGGTCCGGGAATCAAGGTCTCTCCATTACGCGACACGGCTACAATACGGAAATGTATCTGATATTTTTCGGTGATTTCCTGGCTGAAATCCAAAATTTTACAATCTATGACAGGGGAATCTTCATCTAATTTGAGAACGGAAAGTTGGAGTCTGCCTCGGGCAAAATCAAGACTTTCTGTGGCCCCTGCATTTTTCAAGGTATCGACAATCTCGGTTGCGGCAATTTTTTCCGGATAGAAAAGCAGGTCAATGCCCATGTCTGTAAACAAAATTCGGTTGTCGTAGGACAGGTATTCTTCCTTGCTGATACGGGACACTACCTTTTTGCAACCTAATTTCTTGGCTAACAGGGCGCTGACTATATTCAGATTTTGTGAGCTGGAAGGATTTACAGAGATAAACAAATCGGCAGACTCGACGCGGGCCTCCTGCAAGGTCTTGATAGAGGAGGAATCCCCGCAAATGGTAATGATATCGGCACTTTCTGCAACAGCCGTCAGTCTTTTTTCTGAATTATCAATGAGCGTAATGTCATTTCTGCCAGACGTTGATAGCATTTTGGCGAGGTGAGAACCGACCTCGCAGGCACCTGCAATAATGATTTTCATAATTTGATCTCTTTATTTATCCTGTCGTGGACTTTTTCTTTGTATCGGTAGGCATAAGGAATAATCCAATGGGAGGATATTCCTTTGATGCTCACTTTCTTTCCAAAGCCATTTTCAAGGTCCAGTTGTAGGAACTTATGAATGAAATCTTCTTGTAATGACTTCTGAAGATAGTTGTATAGACTTTCTGTGCTTTCTTGCGCATGCGTCTTTTTCAACATATCAAACTCTCGGTGGGCTTGAAAAACGGCCTTGAAAGCGGCTTTCTTTCCGCTCACAAGATATACGAAGGCAGAAAGTACATCCAAAAATTTGCGTTTGAGAATGATGCGTTTCCGGCTGTTAATTCCCTCTTTGGCTGCATTCCCAAGTAGCTCTTGTTGAAGTTCTGCCGGCAGTTCTTCGTACAACCTCAGGCAACATTCCCACTCATTGATGCCACAGAAATCCGAACTTTTTACCAGGGTGGCAATCAGTTCAAACAAATCGCGAAGGGCGATGGTTTTTGCGTAATTTTTGTGAAGGGTGAGCAGGTTGTTGCGATAGTTTAATTTCAGCTTCCAAGGAGAGTCTTGAGGCAGGGTGCCTCCGCCGACGTGATAGACGTGGCTACGGGGTACATAGCAAACGCGATAATGGGCCAATTTGGCTCGCCAGCAGAAGTCAATTTCTTCAAAATGAGCAAAATAGTCTTTGTCAAAGCCGCCCAATTCACGCCATACGCTGGAACGGACCATCATGCAGGCGCCGCTCTGCCAAAAAGTATCTTCGGGCATTTCGTACTGTCCCTGGTCTTTTTCGATATAGGACATGATACGTCCCCGGCAGAAACTATAGCCCAAAATATCAATCAGACCTCCGGCTGCACCGGCATATTCAAATTCGTCTTGACGATCGTAACTGAGGATTTTGGGGCCGCAAACCGCGCAGTCGGGATGTAAATCCATCCATTCTTCCAAAGCATCCAACCAATTTCCTTCAACCCAAACGTCAGAATTGAGCAGGAGGTAGTATTGCGCGTCAATCTGTTGCAGGGCTTTGTTGTAACCCTCCGCAAAGCCATAATTCTTGTCAAGGCAAAGGGTGCGTATGCGTCCCTCAAAGCAGTTTTCAATGTAGGATACAGAGCCGTCTGTGGAATTGTTGTCAGCGACAATCACTTCAGCATCATTGTCTTGGACAGAACGCAGAATCGGAGCGAGGAATTTTTTGAGATATTTTTCCCCGTTCCAATTCAGTATGACGATCGCTGTTTTCATTATTTCGCTTTCGCTTTTCGCTATTTGCTTTCGCTCTTTGCTATTTGCTTTCGCATTTCGCTATTCGCAGCCGCCGCATCCGCAGTCGCCGCCCTCACAATCTCCACCGTCGCAGTTTCCGCCTTCGCAGCCGCATCCGCAACCACCCTTGCAGTTAGAGTGTACCAATTCGCCGTGCAAGCCCTCTTTCAGTTCTTTTTCAGTCGCTTCGCGTACGGAAATGACTTCACCTGTGAAATTGAGGGTTTTACCGGCCATGGGGGAGTTGAGATCCATTTTTACCGTGTCTTCTCCCACACCTACGACCACACCGGGTACCATCTGTCCCATAGAATTGACAAGGGGAACCTGGGCACCTACTTTCATGAATTCTTCCATGTAGTTGCCATCGGGGCCTTTGAACATATCTTTGGGGAGGTCAATGATTCTTTCAGGGTCGATTTCACCATAACCTTCTGCGGGGCTGAGGGTGAATTTGAAACCGTCTCCTACGGTCTTTCCTTCAAGATATTCTTCAAATTTTGCCAAGAGATTGTGGTTGCCGTGTATGTATTCCAAAGGTCTTTCTTTGGTGGCACGATCTGCAATGTTTCCTTCTACTTCGAGTTCGTAGGTAATCGCTACGACTTTGTCTTTACTGATTTTCATATTTTTATGCGTTAAATGTTACCTTTTCAAATGCCATACTTCCGATGGCGTTGTTCAATTTGCTCAAATGATCTGTTCCGACAGCAAAAAGATGAGAGAACAAATCAATCATGTTTCCCGTAATGACCATGCCGCTGACGGCTTCTTCCAATTTGCCCTCACGGATGCGAAATCCTTCAATCCCATAGGAGAAGTCGCCCGATAGCGCATTGCAATTTCCGCCGTTGAATCCGGTCACATAAATTCCATCCTGAATGCAGGATAGAATATCTTGCAAAGTTATCTCTTTTTTATCAGTTTGCAAGTCTTTGCAAGCGGGAGCGGGGGCGTGGAGGAAGGGTTCAATATGGATTTGCCCTGTGTTGCAGCAAGTGGGGGCAAGGCCCGTTTTTCGTGCCATTTCTGTAGAGCAGATATAGTGACACACGGCTCCTTTTTCTATTAGCGCGCGCTTTTGGGTTGCCACACCTTCAGAATCATAGAAGAGGCAACTGTGGTGGCCGATTTGGTGCGGAAGATCCCATAAAGAAAAGCTTTCGGGGAAGATTTTCTGATTCAATTTTCCGTTTAGAAAAGATTGGTCGTAATGGATGTATTCAGCCCGCAGTGCATCTGTCAGGGGAGTAATCAGGGTGTTGCAGCGTTCGTTGTTTACCACCATGCAGCCGCAAAAACCCTCGCATTTGCTTGAGCCTATGCGTTTGAGGCAACGTTGAAATGCGTTTAAGGAACAGTTGCCGGGAGCGACAAGTTCTTCTTTTCTAACCTGGTAGTCGTAATTGCCTTGGTTGTAGATGTTCTGCTTGCTGTCTTTTATGGTGACTTCCGCGTCAGTCATCCAACCGCTCATTTCGCGGCAGCCTTCAAAACCATCGCTGTCGTACAGGTAACTTTTGTAGTAGGAGAATCCTACGGAAATCACTTCGCTGATAAGTGTAAGTCCTTGTTTTTTAGCTTCTTGCTTGAGGGTTTGATAGCGAGATTCCCGTTGGGCCCACTCCAACAGTCGGGTTTCATCCATCTTGAAGACTTCAGGGTCGGTGCAGCCGATGTCCATATTGCCTTTGTATTTCCTCTCGCGGGCGGCGAGGCCTTTGTCTGCATCCGGTTCCAGATAATCCGCCATTTCAAGGCTTTGTCGAATGATTTTACCCAACTCTTTTTTGCAGTAAAGTTTGTCTGTCTTGAGACGTACCTCTCGTTGGTTTTTGTAGAAGGTCATTACGAGCAAGGAGCCGTTTTCGCTGCCGCAACGATTGATTTGACCGTCGCGCATTTCTATATTCTGGCTTTTCTCAATGTGGAGATTCAGACGCGTGGCTTCGGCTCCCAGACTTTTGGCTTTTTGCAGGCACCAATGGAGTAATTCTCTGTTTTTATCTTTCATATCAATTTCCTCCAACGGTTAAGCTGCTGATTAATAGGGTGGGTACTCCGCAGGAAACAGGGACGCTTTGCCCCTTTCCACAGGTCCAGTTTACATCCGGAATCTGCAAGTCATTTCCGACGGCTTGGATGTTGGCAAGGGTTTGAGGGCCGTTGCCTATGATGTTGATATCCTTGATGGGGGCGCATAATTTCCCGTCTTCGATGAGGTAGCCGCTTTTGACATAAAAAGTAAAGTCTCCCTCTCCGATTTTCACCTGACCGTTGGAGAATTTATCCACATAAATACCTTTTTTAACGCTGCGAATGATATCTTCCGGATGACAATCTCCATTTTCCATATAGGTGTTTCTCATGCGTGGAATCGGCGCGTAGGTGAAATTCTGTCGTCTTCCGTTTCCGGTGGGAGCCACCCCGTAGCGGGCTGCGCTGAGTCGGTCGTGCAGATAAGAGTGTAGGATGCCGTCCCGTACCATGTAGGTTTTCTGTCCTTCAATGCCCTCGTCATCGTAGCGACAGGCGCCGCGGTTGCCGTAACAGGTGCCGTCGTCCACGATATTGATGCCTTTGGGCGCCACTCTCTGTCCCATTTTGTCGGAAAAGATGGACTCGCCCGTAATGTTGAAATCGGCTTCAAAGGCGTGTCCCATGGCTTCATGCAGGAGTATACCCGAGGTGCCGGCGCCCATCACCACGCTCATTTCGCCCCCTTTGGGACGCTGGGCGGTGAAGAGTTGAGTTACGCCTTGGGTGAGTTCTTGTGCCACTTCTTCAATCAACGCGTCATTGAGAACATCGCTGTCGCATCGATAACTTCGGCTGGTCGATTGAGATATTTTTTCTCCATTTTGTGCGAAAACCGCCGAAATGTTCAATGTGAGCATGGGACGGGAATCACAACGCAATTCACGCAGGGAATTATACATCATGATGTCCCGGTGCTGATATTCCAGCGAGATGTTGATTTGGCCGCTGCGACTATCCAGTTCCCGTACCCGATTTTCCAATTTCTGCAGATATCGTACGGCTTTTTGGGTGGGGTAATTTCTCCAATGAGCCTCCTGCGGGTAGGATTCTACGGGGGGATGGTTGCGTTTTTCGTAGTGATACACCGCTTCTCCGCTGGCAATGAGTGCTGCTGTCTTGGCGGTCTGAATCATGGTTTTCAGCTCGCTGCGTTCACAATAGGAATAGCCGGTCTTAATGCCGCAGAGTGTGCGGATTCCCACTCCATAATCCACCAAAAGCCCTCCGTAGGTGACTTTGGAGTCGCATAGGGTGTAATTGTATTTGTAGAAATTTTCAAAAAATAAATCCGCATAATCACCCCCTCTGGAAAGTGCGGCGGCAATGACGCTGTCTAAATCTTCCTCACTGACTCTGAATAATTTTTTATAGACCTCTTTCATCCTCTTCTTTGCTTTGCGCTTTGCTGGCGATTTCTTTAATGATGTTGTAGGTGGTCAGGTCCAGAATCTCGGGTTCTTCTCCCTTATAACCTTGCGCGACGATACGGAAAGGCGGGGTGGAATTATCGACCAGAATCCAACGGTCGCAGAGAGGGATATATTCGTTGAAGAGGTAGTTCAGCCCTGTGTGATAGCGTCGGCGTATGGTCTGTTCTTCGATATAGTGTCCGCCGTTTTCTACACGTGCCTTGACGCGCTCTATGGCGAGTTCGGGCGTTCGCAGCCAGAAATACATAATGGTGATGCTGTACCCTTCTTTTTGGGCTTTTTTTGCCAAGTTGAGCAAAGTTTTGGTCGCCAAGGTGGTTTCAATGCCAAAGTCCAAGCGCTTCTCGAACATATATCGATAGCGCATCAACATAAAGCGGCTGGCACGGATAGCGGCCGCTTCGGGCTTGAAGGGGTTGAAACTTTTGGCAAACTCATCGGAATTGATGAATTGGCTGCACTCCAGCATTTCTGGTAAAAGGGTGTATGAGGCGGTGGTCTTTCCGGCTCCGTTGCACCCGGATATGATGTACATCTTCGGCATAATCACAAATATAAGAAATTATAACGGATCTACATTCACATAGATTTGCGAGATGTATTTTTCTTGCTTGCAAAAGGCTTTCAAAAGGGCAGAAAGTTGTTTTTTTCGTTCTTTATATTCTTTGTTCTTCGGAAAGTCAACGCGGATGCAATTGGTGTAATATCCTTTGCTCTTACCGCTGCCATACATATACGGACCTGTGATTCTGAACGCGTTCAGTTGCAGGATTTGCGCGAGTTTTTTGCTTTTTTCGTTGAGACGTTCCAGTTGTACATCGTGCAGGTGGATGTCGATAAGTCGGGTGTAGGGCGGATAGGAGAAGTCTTTTCTTTCTTGCTGTCTTTCAGTCAATTGCCAATCAATACCTTTTGTAAGACAATCAAAAACCGGGTGATTTTCCTGTCGGCTTTGGATGATAAACAAGCCTTTTTCCTCTCTTCGGGAACAGCGTCCGCGCAACTGCTCAAAAGTCTGTAAAGCTTTCTCGTCTGCTCGGAAATCCTGTAGATTCAGCAGCGAGTCGGCATCGATGACGGCGACCAATTTAAGCAAGGGAAAATCAAATCCTTTGCTTACCATCTGCGTTCCGACCAGAATGTCTGCCTCTCCTTGGCTGAACTTTTCGATAATTTCTCTTTCTTCCTGAACATGACTGATGTCGCCGTCCAGACGCAGAATACGTGCGTCGGGGAATAGCAGACGGGCTTCTTCCTCAATCTTTTGGGTGCCTCCTCCCATGGCTTTCAGTTTTCCGCCGCAATGAGGACAGTCGTTTCTGTGCTTTTTATGCTGCCCGCAATGGTAGCAGACCCATTTGTCCGCCGCTTTATTATAGCTCAACGGCAGGTTGCAGGAGCTACATTTGGGGACAAATCCACAGTCTTCGCATTGAATGTAAAGCGCGTAAGATTTTCGCGAGCGCAGGAGCATGACTTGCCGTTTTTCTTGCAGGCATTCATGGATACGTTCTATCAGCTTGATAGAAAATGATCCCCTCATTCCTCGTTTTTTGGCTTCTTGTCCGGTGTGGATGAACAGGATGTCTGCCGGCTCGGCTTTATGGTATTTTTCACGAAGTATAAAGTGTTGCATTTTCCCTTTTTCGCAGTTGTATAGCGATTCAAGGGAGGGGGTGCCGGAACCCAGCAGGACAGGACAGTTTTTCAGAATCTGGGAAAGCATCAAGGCGCCGTCTCTGCCGTGGTAACGGGGAGCAGGAGATTCTTGTTTGTAAGAATGGTCGTGTTCTTCATCCACAATGATCAGTCCAAAGTTTTCCGGGGGAAGAAACAGGGCGCTGCGTGTCCCCAATACGATGGTGGGCTCTTTTTCTTGGCTGAGTCTCCAGACCAAATTCTTTCGCCGCGCAGGTGTTTCTTTGCTGTGAAAACAATAGAGTTTATCTCCGAAATAGTTGTACAGGCGCTCTTCCAATTGTCGGCTGAGGGCAATTTCCGGCACCATATAAAGCACGCTTTGTCCTTTTTCTATGATTTTTTTGGCGATGCTCAGGTAGATTTCTGTCTTGCCGGAGCCGGTCACGCCTTCCAAGAGGCAGGACTGTTTGTTTGAGAGGGCTTCCCATATCCCGTTTTCTACTTGTTGTTGGGCAGGGGAGAGTCGGATTTCCTCGCTTCGGGGCGTGGATATATTTTTCTTTAATTTCCGTTTGGGGGGCTCCAGGGCCATGGGTACGGCTTTATAGACTTCGCCCAAGGTACACAGATAATATTCTGCCATTTCCTCCCAAAAACGGATTTGGCCGGGAGTTACGATGGGGGCGTCTTCTAATATGCGGACAACCGGACTGATTTTTTCTTGCGGAAGCCCTTGCGGGGGATTCGGGCAGGTGGAATGAACCACGCCGACATAAAGCCTTCCGGCCAGATTGACTTCGACCAGCGTACCGTTACAGACTTCGTAGGGAAGGGAATAGTGGGGTAGCCAATCGAGTTTTATGGGAAGTATGATTTGAGCGAAAATCATTTTAGAAATCTACTCCGCCCAATTCTTCTTCTGTTCTCAAATTCTTTCTGATGAAATTCTGGCGGTCAATGGTATTGTCGCCCATATAGAATTCCAGCAGGTTTTTAATATTCTCTTCGTCGCTGATTTTAACGTTGTCCAAACGCATTTTCTCGCCGATGAATTCCGAAAATTCGTTGGCGGAAATTTCTCCCAAACCTTTGAATCGAGTGGTCTCCGTGTTGTTTCCAAGCTCCTTGATGGCTTGTTCCTTTTCTTCCTGATTGTAACAGTAGCGAACCTCTTTTTTCGTCTTGACACGGAAAAGGGGCGTCTGGAGAATGTGGACGTGTCCTCTTCGGATGAGTTCAGGGTAATACTTAAGGAAGAAAGAGACAATCAGCATACGGATGTGCATACCGTCGTCATCGGCATCCGTTGCCACCACAATGTTGTTGTAGCGCAGGTTGTCGGTCTCGTTTTCTACGCCCAAAGCGGAAATCAAATAATTCAACTCATCATTTCCAGCCACCCTTTTGGCGCTTTCCTTGATACAGTTGATGGGCTTTCCTCGCAGTGAAAATACCGCTTGGTAGTTGGCATTACGCGCCTGGGTAATCGTACCGCTTGCGGAGTCTCCCTCTGTGATGAAAATACTGCTGGTCTCTGCAAATTCTTCTTTTCCTTTGGGTGTCTTTTCGTTAAAGTGATACATACAATCCCTAAGTTTAGGGTTGTAGGTGGCTGCTTTTTTATTGCGCTCGCGACTTTGTTTCTGAATGCTCTGGATTTCCTTTCTCTGTTCCTCTGACTCTATGATTTTTTCCATCAGTACAGGGACAACTTCCTTGTTGATATGCAGATAGTTGTCTAACTCATGTCCGATAAAATCACAGACAAAAGTACGGATAGAGGGGCCTTTGTCCAAGCTGTGGGTGCCATCTTCGTTTTCAATGTCTTTCTGCCAGAGATAAGGGCTTCCCAATTTAGTTTTTACCTGGGATTCAAAGATAGGCTCCTGTACCTGAATGCTGATGGCTCCGATGATACCCTGACGGATGTCTTCAGGGGCAAAATCCTTTTTGTAATTGTTTTTGAAGAAGGTTTTAAGACACTTTGCCACTCCCTCACGGAAGGCAGCCAGGTGGGTACCTCCGTCACGGGTGTTTTGTCCGTTGACAAAAGACGCGATGTTTTCGCCATAACTTCTGCCGTGGGTAATGACAATCTCAATGTCTTCGCTGCTGAAATGGATGGGCTGATAGATAGGCTCCTCGTTCAAGGAATCGTTTACCAAATCCAAGAGTCCGTTCTCACTCTTATAGGACACCCCATTAAGATTCAAGGTCAAACCTTTTTTCAGGTAAGAATAGTTCTTTACCATCTCTTCTACATACTCCACGCGGAATTTGTAGTCAACAAACAAAAGGGGATCAGGGGTGAAACGAATGAGGGTGCCGTTTTTCTCGGTGGTATCCTTTTCGCCGCTTTCAATCAATTTACCTTTGCTAAAACGGGCAAAGAAACTTTTTCCATTTCTGAAAGATTCAGCATAGAATTCATCGGACAAGGCATTGGTGGCTTTGGCACCTACACCATTCAGACCTACGGATTTTTTGAAGACCGCGTCATCGTATTTTGCACCCGTATTGAGTACGCTGACCACTTGGATCAATTTGCCGAAAGGGATACCACGTCCGTAGTCACGTACGCTGGCGCTGCTTTCATCCACTGTGATTTTGATGGTCTTGCCGTGTCCCATGGTAAACTCGTCGATAGCATTATCCACGATTTCTTTGAGCAAAACATAAATACCATCGTCCTTTTTCTCTCCATTTCCGAGTTTTCCGATGTACATACCCGGGCGTAGACGAATGTGATCCACGTCTTCCAGGTGTTTGATTTTGCTCTCGTCGTATACTTCTTGGGCGGGAATTTTTATATCTAAATCTTTCTCCATATACAATATCTGTAAATCTCGCGAAATTACTAATTTTTCAAGAGATTTCAAAATGGCAATAGGGCAATCCGCTTGCTTTATGGTTCGCAAACGATGATGACAAAGCACCCGTCGTTGATGGGAGGTCCCCATTCAATATCGATCAAACTGCTGCCTTTTTTTAGTGCGGTAATCTGGATTGAGCGACCGTCAGGGGCAATTTTATACTGAATCATCCCTCTTTCTTCGCTACTGCTATACAGACTTTCTTTCCCAAATTGACAGGGGGCCCAGGCTGGGCTGCACGCGGTTGCTATCGTGAAAGTTTCTCCCAAGCGACACTCTATATAATTTCCCGGCAGCACTTCATACCAGCAGTAACTTTCTTTGTATTTCAACTCGCTGCGGTCAATTCTCCAATCCTTTTCTCCACTTCCCAATCCGTCTCGAAAGGGAGTGAGGCAGACAGGATACAACCTGCTACGGGTCAGACGATAGGCGTTGTCTTCTTCCAAATAAAAGCGATAATGCAGATAGGCATCATCCAGACTGTATAAGCTGTCGCTTTCATAGTCAAAAGAGGCTTCGATATAGACTCCTGTCTTTTCATTTTTATCCTCCTGTCTGTTTTCTAAAATGTAGAGTGAGACCTCTTCGCTGAGCTGCCCGTCAGAGAGTCTATTCAAGGGAGCGCACTGTTCTCTATCCAGTTCAAAACCTTTGATAAAGTAGTCGCTGCTGTTTTGTATCTTGCTATCTGTGAATAAATTACACCATTGTGGACAATGGCAGACCTTCACTCTTCTACAATGAATTTCTATGTTTTTATCCAGCTGACTTCTATCTATTTTCAAGCAGATTTTAGACATTAATCTTTTGAGAGTCAGATGCACTTGACCGTCTTTTTCAATGCTGATCGTTTCTCTGCAAGTCATGACCATTCCGCTTCCGAATTCATCGGGATAAGCCATATAATAGCGATAATCCAGTAGCTCTTTTTTGGAGCGTAAATCCAGTTCGTATCCCAGATTGGCACAGACAAAAAAGTCATATTCCTGTCCCATACCCAGGCAGACTTTCAGTGCTTTTCCTTGTGATAAAGAGTCCATGGCGGCCCCTTTGAGATACAAGCTTTTTTCAAGAATTTCTCCATTGAAAATCCAAAGATTGAGGTCTGTCATCTTGTTTTCATCCGGCAAATAGGCTTTGCTCTCTTCGCTGCAAGGTGAAAAGTAAATGAAAACGTGTTGATTAAATGAATGACGGGGGGCAAAGAGAGTTTCCTCCTTTTGGCAGGATTCCAACGACAGTCCGGCATATAGAACGAATGCCATCCAAAGCAGGACTGATACAGCGGGATGAAATCCTCCGGAGCGAAAGACAAAACGACAGACGCACAATCTATGGGTATCAAACTTCATGACGATTAGAATTTTTCGGTTTTTTCCCTGTAGCGTTCCCAAGGGTAGATGGAAAAGTGTAAGAAAACATCTTTGTCTTCTATGAGCTGATCCGGGTCCTTGCTTCCCAAACGCGTCAGGATAATATCCATTTGGTAACTTTTGTTTCGTAGCATACCTTGGGGCGTAAATGAAGAGATGTAGCGTTCCAAATCGATAGGGTAATAAAAGCGCACCCCTCCAATACTGGCTTCAATGACAAGGCGGGTGAAAGGGGCAATGCTCTCTTCACTTGTCTGTCGTATCGGGTAGCAATAGAATTTTAAATCCACCTCCCGACCGTTTTTTTCTATCGTTCCGTCAAGGCTTTTTACCAACATTTCCGGGTGTGAAAACTGTTTGAGTTCTTCTTTATTCAGAAATCCGTAATTGCATAATACATAGGCTCTTACGGGTTCTGTTTCCAATATGGGACAAGCGCAGTTGGCATAGCAGAGATAACAGCGGACACTATCAAGTTCTAACCCTTCGTAACTCTGACCGCTAAAATCGGCTCTCAGGCTCTTGATGACAATTTCAGAAAGCAAGGGCTCTAATTTTAATGAGATATTCTTTTCTATACCGGCTTCTACGCGTATCATGCCGCTCATACGGGGGTGCATCGGGTTTTCCTGTTCCAGCAAGGCACAGAACTTTCTCATGCTCTTTAAGCTGGAAATGTCTTTATAATAAAGTTCCTCTTCCTTAAATCCATATAATGCGACCAAGGTTTTGGGGCCGTGCGTCAGGATGAGTTCTGTTTGCGCGGAGAAGGGGAGTTTGGAGTAGGAATCCAGATTTTCGTCAGAGTCGTTATGGTAAGAAAAAAATAAAATCGAATCTGTCTGGCTGGTTGTAAAACTTTCTGGCTTGTCAAGCCCTTCTGCGTCGGCAAACGAAAATTCAATGGTGTGACGACTCTTCGCTATTGTCGGAGAAAATGTCGTATCCGGCTCTTCCCTCCGACAACTGCAAAGAATGAAAAGAATGCCTGCTGCAAGGGTAGCAAGCAAATAACAAGAAGAATAGTGAAGAAGACCTGTAACCAATCTTGCGAAAAGCGAGTCTTTTCTGCAGGAATAGAAGCCAGCGTAAACTTCTTGACAAGACGCTGTTTTGGTTAAACAAGTCGGGGGAGCAGCATACATTCTTTTCATGCCGCAAAAGTATGTACCATGTCCCTAAAAAGGCAAAAAGTCAAAAAAAGTTTTTCCTTTTTTTGACTTTTTGTGATTATGCAATATTTCTTTGCGTATTATGCGCCGAAATTATCGTACAAGATGTTTTCAGGAACTACGCCGAGAGAGTCAAGCAGACCATTTACAGCGCCCACCATCATAGGAGGACCGCACATAAAGTACTTGATATCTTCGGGAGCCTCGTGATCTTTGAGGTAAGTTTCGTACATCACATTGTGTACAAAGCCAGCCGTATATTTCACACCTGCGGCATCGGCTGCGGGATCGGGACGGTCCAAAGCCAAATGGAAGTGGAAGTTCGGATTCTCACGCTCGATTTCAGCAAAGTCCTCCAAATAGAAGGCCTCCACCAAGGCACGGGCGCCATAGAAGAAGTGAACCTCTTTCTTGGTGTGACGAGTCTTGAAGAGCTCCATGATGTGTGAGCGGAGGGGAGCCATACCGGCACCACCACCCACGAAGATGTATTCTTGGCTGTCAGGATCGTTTTCAGGAAGCAAGAAGTCTCCATAAGGACCGCTGATGATGACTTTGTCACCCGGTTTGCAGTTGAATACATAGGAAGAGGCGATACCGGGGTTAACAGGCAAGAATTTGGGGCCTTGCTCGCGGGGTACGCTTCTGTCAAAGGGAGGCGTGGCGATACGTACATTCAATTTGATGATGCCTTTCTCACCAGGGTAAGAGGCCATTGAATAGGCGCGAATGGTGGGTTCGGGGTTCACGGATACCAAATCAAAGATACCGAATTTCTCCCAATCACCTTTGTATTCATCGCCGACAATCATGTCTTTGAACTGGATGTTGTAGGCCGGAATGTCAATCTGGATGTATTCACCGCTCTTGAACTCAAGATGCTCACCCTCAGGGAGTTTAACGGTAAATTCCTTGATAAAGGTGGCTACGTTGTCGTTGCTGATAACTTCACACTCCAACTTCTTCACAGAAAGAGCAGAGTCGGGAACAACAATCTTGATATTTTCTTTAACCTTTACCTGACATCCCAATCTCCAATGATCCTGGATTTGTTTGCGGTTGAAGAAACCAACCTCGGTAGGGAGAATTTCTCCACCACCTTCAATTACGCGGCATTTACATTGTCCGCAGTTTCCTTTTCCACCACAGGCAGAGGGGAGATAAATGTTCTGCTCGGCGAGCGTGGACAAAAGATTGCCACCGGGGGTAACTTCAACTTCTTTTTTGCCGTCGTTGATAGAGATGGTAACTTTTCCTTTCGGGGTCAATGCACTTTTGATAATCAACAGGAGTGCGACCAGCACAAGGATGACAATGACCATAAGGATTACGGCAGTCAATAATGTATTGCTCATATTAATGTCCTCCTATTTTTAAAGTGAAATACCCATAAAGGCCATAAAGGCCATACCCATAAGACCTACCGTGATAAAAGTGATACCCAAACCTTTCAAAGGTGCGGGTACGTTGGCATACGCCATTTTTTCACGGATAGCGGCCAAAGCAACAATCGCCATCCACCAACCGATACCGGAACCGAATGCGTATGCACCGGCTTCGCCCACGTTGACAAAATCCTTGTTCTGCATGAAGAGTGAACCACCGAGGATGGCACAGTTTACAGCAATCAAAGGAAGGTAAATACCGAGGGAAGAGTAAAGTGCGGGAGCAAATTTCTCTACCACCATTTCCACAATTTGGGTAATGGCAGCGATAGTTGCGATAAATACGATGAATGAGAGGAAGCTGAGGTCAACGCTTGCCATACTTTCAGATACCCATGCCAATGCACCGGGCTTCAATACGTTTTCGTAAAGAAGATAGTTGATGGGGAGGGTTACCAAAAGAACGAAAATGACAGCTACACCCAGTCCGTTGGCTGTTTTAACGTTTTTAGATACTGCCAGGTATGAACACATACCGAGGAAGTATGAAAAAACCATATTGTCAACAAAAATTGACTTTACAATTAAACTGATACTTTCCATAACTTAATCTGGGTTAGATGTTATTTCTCCTGAAGATCCTTCTGGATGGCACGCTGCGCCCAAATGATGCAGCCCAAGATAATCAACGCCATAGGAGGAAGAATCGCAAGACCATTGTTTACATAGCCCAAGGCAGAGAGAACGGGATAACCAAAGAGAGTTCCGGAACCAAGCAATTCGCGGAAGAATGCCACGATAATCAAAATAATACCGTAGCCGGCTCCATTGGCCAGACCGTCAAGCAAAGAGGGGATGGGTTTGTTCATCAAAGCATAAGCCTCAATACGACCCATTACAATACAGTTGGTAATAATCAAACCGATATACACACTCAATTGTTTTGCAACGCTATAAGCGAATGCTTTCAAGAATTGGTCAACCAAAATTACCATCAGCGCAACCACCACCAATTGGATGATGATACGTACGCGGTTGGGAATGGTTTTTCTGATGAGTGAGCATACAAGGCTTGAAAGTCCCGTAACGGCGATTACGGACAATGCCATAACGCAAGCTCCTTTCATTTCGACCGTAACGGCCAAAGCGGAGCAGATACCCAAGACAAGAACCGTGATGGGGTTACCCTTGAAAATGGGATTTAAAATAGTTTCTTTCAATTTTGCATCCATAGTTCTTATCTGTTAAGCATGTTTTTATAAGCTTCAAGCCAAGTGTTGATGGCATCGTTAAGACCGGCAGAAGTGATGGTTGCACCGGTAATGGCGTCAATGGCATTGCACTGACCCTCAGGTGCGCCACCTTTTACAATGGCAAAAATGCTCTCTGCGGCGTAATCAATGTTCTTACCGTTGAATTGAGCACGGAAAGCAGGATCGTCCTTGATCTTTCCACCCAAACCGGGCGTTTCACTATCGTGGTCGAAATAAGCACCGGCAATGGTATTGAGATTGGCTTCAAATGCGATATAACCCCAAACGGCACCCCAAAGTCCGGCTCCATAGATGGGAATCACAGAAATTCCGTTCTTGAAACGATAGACGGGGAGCGCAATTTCGCTGGCTTTGCTTTCGTCCTTGATATTATAATTTTCGGCTTTGAGGTCAGAGGTTTTATAAATCTCTACGTTTGCGATATCCAGCGTGCCGTTTTCTTGACCGTCCTGTCCGATGGTGTACGCTTTCTCTACATTTTCTTTGTAGAATGTGAGTACCTCATCGTTGCTTTTGCTGTCCCATTCCGATTTCTCGGCAAATTGGGCGGCGGCAAGAATCTGGCGAATGGTTTCCGCTTTTTCGTTGGCCTGTTGCATAGGGCCAAGAAGTTGGGAAACGAAGGCAAGAATCGCTGCAACCAACACGCACACTACCGTGGTGTAGATTACTGTATAAGTATTGCTATTTGTATTCATACCTTATATATATTAAGCGATTTTTACTTTCTTTTTGTTGTTTCTCTTGATGCTGGACTCGATAACGAGGTGGTCAATGAGAGGTGCAAAGGTGTTCATGAGCAGAATCGCGAGCATCATACCCTCGGCATAACCCGGGTTGAAAAGACGAACGACTACGCAGATGGCACCGGTAAGGAAACCATAAATCCATTTACCACATTCGGTCTGACAAGAGGTTACAGGGTCAGTAGCCATAAATACCGTTCCGAAGAGGAAACCGCCCAAGATGAGGTGGTACCAGCAAGGAAGGTCGGTTGCACCACCGATGAATCCAAGATAACCTACGAACAAACCACCGGCAACGCTTGAAAGCATGATTTTCCAGCTGGCAACACCGGTCGCAATCAAAAGGATAGCACCCAAGAGAATGGCGATGACAGAGGTCTCACCGACAGAACCGGGAACGGTACCGATGATAAGATTCCACAAATCATATCCTTTCTGGCTCAATGCTTCCATGGAAGGAGTAGCAAGGGGAGTTGCACCGGAGAAACCATCAACAATGGCTCCGTTTCCGCTGTTCCAAGGGATACCGCCATTGGCTGCTTTCTGGAGTCCTCCAATCCAAGCGTAGTCACCGGACATGCTGCTGGGGTAGGAGAAGAACAAGAATGCGCGGGCGATCAAAGCAGGGTTCCAGATGTTCATACCGGTACCGCCAAATACCTCTTTGCCGATGATAACGGCAAATGCGGTAGCAACAGCCAACATCCAGAGAGGAATGTCAACGGGAACAATCAAAGGAAGAATAAAACCGGTAACGAGATATCCCTCATTGACTTCGTGTCCGCGAAGTTGAGCGGAAATAAATTCAATACCCAGACCCACGATATAGGTTACAAGGAACAAAGGAACGATTTTAATCAGACCGTACCAGATGATATCCCAGAATCCCCAATCGAGGCCAAATGCAAGTGCGTGCTGGTAACCAGTATTCCAAATACCGAAGAGGAATGCAGGAATAAGGGCCATCACCATAATGATCATGACGCGTTTGATATCGACGCAGTCGCGTACGTGTGCACCTTTCTTGGTTACCGTGTTAGGTACGAACAAGAAGGTCTCAAATGCATCAAATGTGGAGTGAAGGAAGGCGAGTTTGCCACCTTTTTCGAATGTAGGCTTGATTTTGTCTACTAAATTTCTCAAACTGTTCATAACTTGTCCTCCTTGATTATGCCATTTCTTTCAACATAAGCTCAATACCGTCGGAGATAATGGCCTGGATGTTAATTTTAGAGGGGCAAACGTATTCGCATACAGCCAAATCCTCTTCCAATACTTCAAAGATTCCGTATTTCTCCATATCCTCGATGTTTTTGGACAAACAAGCTTTTGCCAAATAAACGGGGAAGAGGTTCATAGGGAGAACTTTTCCGTAAACATCGCTGACAACAAAGGCTCTTTCACCACCATGAAGGTTGGTGTCCATATTGTATTTTCTGCAAGGGGTAAGCCAAGAGAAATAGGTCTTGGAGGTACTGAACTGACTCCAACGAATAGGTTTTGCCCATCCGAGCATTTCATATTCGTTACCTTCTTTCAAGATGGAAATCTGGTTGTCTTTGAATGCAAGCGTTCCATTGATGTCGATTTGCTTTCCGCTGAATACATCGCCGCTGATGATGCGAAGATCCTCGGGATAAGCACCGATGAAATCCTGGAGGGCGCTCATTTTTACACCGGGAAGGGTGTTGATATAGCAAGGATACATGGCGGCAGGACCACAGACGGCCACTTTGCGCATCAAGTTCAACTTGCCTTCATTGAAGAGTTTTCCAATCGCAGCCAGCATCATAGGCGTGATAGTCCAAACTACGTCTCCTTTGCGGATGGGACGGAGATGGTGAATCTGTACACCAACATTTCCGGCGGGATGTTTTCCTTCAAAATAGAATTTCTGTACATTTTCCAGTTTCTCAAGAGGGGATTTACCGCCCTTGCGATAGGAAACGACAACGCCTTTGTCAGACAATTTTGTCAGTGCGTCAATACCGGTCTGGATGTCTTTGATTTCATCTTTGCAGGTAAAATCAACATCGGCAGCCAAAGGAGCGGTAGAGAATGCTGATACGAAAATTGCGTCAGGACGCTGGGTGGGGTCGGCAATGATGCCGTAGGGTCTTTGGATGATAGACGTCCACAGACCGCTGGTGAGGAGGGCATTCTTTACTTCATCTGCGGACAAAGCGCTAACCTCTTTCTTTCCGAAATCGATGCTTTCCTGTTTGCCGTCGGTTTTGATTTGTACCTCAAGCAACTTGCGCTTTTCGCCTCTGACAACAGCACTCACTGTACCGCTGACGGGTGAAGTGAAAAGAATGTCGGGACGCTTCTTGTCTGCCATGATGGGAGTACCGCAAAGTACGCTGTCACCTTCTTTTACCAAAAGTCTGGGTATCAGACCTCTGAACTCGCAAGGATTGAGGGCGACAACATCACCGATGACGGTCTTCTCGCATTGTAGCGCTGCTACTCCGCAGATGGGAAGTTCCAGACCTTTTTTTAGTTTGATGTTGTTTGACATTATGATATGTTTTTATAGTTGTTTTGTTCTTCTCTAAAAAACGGCGCGAAGATACGAATTATTTTTTGATTTTGGAAGACATTTTTGTCCTCATTTTGGCTGTATTTTTCATGAGAAATTGGGCATTTTTTTGTATTTTCGCAGTCCAAAAAATGAGTCTATGGAGAATACGGAGATATTGAAAGGTCTGAATCCCCAGCAAAAAATGGCAGTAGAGCACTTGGAGGGCCCTGTGTTGATTGTGGCTGGTGCGGGATCGGGCAAAACAAGAGTGTTGACAAGTCGCATTGCTTATGCGATTTCGAAAGGCTATGATCCCAGTCGTATCATGGCGCTCACCTTTACCAAAAAAGCGGCGGGCGAGATGAAGGAGAGAATTGCTCAAATGGTGGGAATGCGTCAGGCTCGCAAACTCTATATGGGTACCTTTCACTCTGTTTTTATCCGTTTTCTTCGTGACTATGCTGAACAGCTGCAATATCCGCGTGATTTTACCATCTATGATACTTCCGATAGCTTGTCTTTGATAAAGACTTGTCTGAAACAATTGAATCTGGATAGCGGCGCGGACGGGAAGGAAAACAAGCATTACAAGCCCAAGGATGTCTTGTCTCGAATTTCGGAGGCAAAAAACGCCTTGGTCTCCCCGTCTCAATATCTTTCTAATTCTAAAGTACAGGAAGCTGATTTTCGTTCCAAAAAACCGAGGATGGGAGAAATTTACAGCCTCTATTGGAAGAAGTGTCGTGAAAGCGGCGTGATGGATTTTGACGATGTTTTATTCAATATGAACTATCTGCTGTCCAAAAATGAAGAGGCGAGAAAGGAACTTTCCGCGCGTTTTGATTTGCTGATGGTGGATGAGTATCAAGATACCAACTTTGCTCAATATAGAATACTTAAATTATTGTGTATCAGCCATAGTAACATTTGTGTTGTAGGGGATGATTCGCAGTCTATCTATGCTTTCCGAGGGGCAAAAGTGGAGAATATCCTGCGTTTTGAGAAAGAGTTTCCCAATACGAAGGTGTATCGTCTGGAACAGAATTATCGCTCCACCCAGACCATTGTGGATGCGGCCAATTCCTTGATTGAAAAGAATCAAAACCGTATCAAGAAAGTTTGTTTTTCACAGGCGGAGAAAGGGGAGCTGATTCGTATTGTGCGCGCTTTCACCGATCAGGAAGAGGCTTTTATGGTTACCTCTTCCATTATGGATAGAATTCATTCCAGCCGTGCCGAATATAAAGATTTTGCCATTCTTTATCGAACTAACGCACAGTCTCGTTTGCTGGAAGAGCAACTTCGCAAGCGAAATATCCCGTATATGATTTATTCGGGCAATTCCTTTTTTGACCGTGCGGAGGTCAAGGATGTGATGGCCTATTTGAAACTCTTGGCCAATCTCAATGATAATGAGTCTTTCAAGCGTATCGTTAATAAGCCGACTCGAGGCATTGGCGCAACTTCTCTAGCGGCCATTCAATCTGCGGCCCTTGCGAATAATTGCTCCTTGTTTGAGGCGGCTCTAAATCCGGCAGAATTGGCGTCCTTTGGTTTGAAATCCGCTGCTTATGCACGTGTAGAGCAGTTTTGTAAGATGATCTTATCTTGCAAGGAAAAGATGGAGGAGATGGATGCCTATGATTTGGCGGTAAAAATTGCCCTGGATAGTGGTATTTGGATGCTTTACAAGTCAGATACTTCGCAGGAGGGGAAAACCAAAGCTGAAAACGTGCAGGAACTTCTGGATAGTGTCAAAGCTTTTGTCGAAGAAAAGCAAAGTGATTATTTGGCAGATCTTGAATTTGAAGAGGCAGAACTTAGCTACGATGCACAATCCTTGCCCTTGGTGACCCTGGGGGAATATCTTGAAAATATTTCACTTTTGAGTGCTGTGGATATTGATGAGGGGGATGATTCAGATAATAAAGTAGCATTGATGACGGTACATTCTTCCAAAGGATTGGAATATCCTTATGTGTATATCACGGGCTTGGAAGAAAATCTTTTTCCTTCAGGCGGTATGCTGACTTCTCCTTCTGAAATCGAAGAGGAAAGGCGCCTTTTCTATGTAGCTCTGACTCGTGCCGGCAAGGCTGTTACGCTATCGTATTGTAATTCCAGAATGAGAAATGGACAGCATGAGTCCAATCCGCCCTCACGCTTTATTCGTGAGATAGACAGTTGCTATCTGCAAAATCCTCTTCCGTCCGTCAAAACGGCAGATGTGGCGGCTGCACAAGCACGTGCGACGGATTCAACAGGCTTCCGTCCCCGTGGAATGAATGCATTTTCCTCCAAAGCACCTGGGGGCATGTCGCAAGCGCCTAAAACGAGCCCTGTAACCCGTCCTGTATCTCGCATTTCGGCGAATAACAGACCGACGAAAGAGATTGTTCCCAGCAGCATTTTGGATATAAAAGTCGGTCATCGCGTCGAGCACGGAAAATATGGCTATGGTAAGGTGGAATCTTTAACCCAGGATGGCAATTATTTGAAGGCCAATGTCCGATTTGATGAGGATGGACTCAAAGTGCTGATTTTACAGTATGCTAAATTGCGTATTGTAGAGTAGGATTGTGAATATCAGTATGAAATTGTGAAAATAAGCATGCAAATTGTGAAATTCAGTATATTTTTTGTGAATTTGCACATCTTATTTTTGTGAAATTAAAAATAAGTGATATATTTGCATTGAAGTTTTTCATAGTTTAAGTTTAGGTTATAAAAGGAGCCGTCGATGTGATATCGCAGGGCTCCTTTAAGTTTATATTTAGGACTGGTTTATTCAGCAATGACTCCTGAACCGGTCAATTCTTCTCCTTCGTACCATACGGCAAATTGCCCCGGTGTGATTCCTCTTTGTGCTTCATCAAAATAGATAAACAGAGCATTGTCTCTTTGTACAAGAGTTGCCTCTTGCAAAGGTTGTCTGTAACGAATACGCACCCTTACACGCCTTTTCTCTCCGCTGGCAAGTTGAAGGTCGGGGCGAACCCAATGAATTTCATCCAGAGAAATCCGCAAGCATTTGCGTAAAAGACCTTTATGGTTGTGTCCTTCGCCTACATAAATGATATTGCTTGCAATGTCGGTAGAAATAACGAAAATGGATTCCTTGTGGCCTCCCACATTGAGTCCTTTTCTTTGTCCTATGGTGTAGAATTGTGCTCCGTCGTGTTCGCCAATGATTTTACCGTATGGATTTTCTTTGTAGCGAGTTTTTTTGATGTGTTTTTTTCCGCTTCTGTACGTCTCGGTTTCAAAGACGATATCCTTGTATTGTAGCGCTTTGGATAATTCCATCCATTCCTCATCGTTCAAATCTTCCAGTTGCTTTTCCTGAAGTTTGAGTTGGGATTGATAGAGGGCAGAATCCTGATAATAGGGATCAAATACTTCAACAATATGCCCGTTGACACTTTTGAGCTGCTGTTGAAGGAAGGTAGGCAGATCCACTTTTCCCACAAAGCAAATGCCTTGGGAGTCCTTTTTGTCAGCGGAGGGAAGATCGGCTTCGTGCGCTAATTTTCTTACCTCGGGTTTGATGATATCTCCGATGGGAAACAAGGCTTTGGAGAGTTGTTCTTGCGATAATTGACAGAGGAAATAACTCTGGTCTTTGTTGTCGTCACTACCGGCCAAAAGTCTGAAAATCGGCTTTCCATCTTTGTCTAACAGGGGATTGCCTTCTTGGTCATAGGCTTGTTCCTTACGACAATAGTGTCCGGTAGCCACCATTTCGGCTCCTAATTTTTGAGCACATTCCCAAAAGGCGTCAAATTTGATTTCTCGGTTGCATAAAACATCCGGATTCGGAGTTCTTCCCTTGGCATATTCGTCAAACATATAATCTACCACACGTGCGCGGTAGGTCTTGCTTAAATCTACAAAATGAAAGGGAATGCCGATTTTTCTGGCTACCATTTCAGCTACAAAACGATCTTCTTCCCATTCGCAGTCTCCATGAAGTGTACCCGCTGTGTCATGCCAATTCTGCATAAACAAGGCAAAAACATCATAACCGGCTCTTTTAAGTAAGAGTGCCGCAACGCTGGAGTCAACTCCGCCCGATAGTCCGATACATACTTTCATAAAAAATTGCTTATTTTTGCAGTGCCTCAGGGCTTTTTGTTAGAAAAGTTTGCAAATATAGTTAATTATGGCAAAGAAAGAGTTGAAAATTGCTTACGAAATCTATTCATCTGTCGAAGATTTATCCTCTGAAGATAGGAATTTAGTCCGGCAGGCGATGAAAGCCAGAGAAAGTGCTTATGCGCCTTATTCGTCTTTTAGGGTGGGGGCTGCAGTGCGCTTGTCTGATGGTCGCGTGTTTACGGCTTCTAATCAGGAAAACAGTGCTTATCCTTCGGGCATGTGTGCCGAGCGTGTGGCTTTGTATGCCGCTCATGCAGCGTTAAATGATGCTTATATTCAAGACCTTGCTGTGGTCGGAGGTGAGGGGGATACGTTGTCAGAAGAGCCTGTATGTGCATGCGGAGCTTGTCTTCAAGTGCTTAAAGAGTTTGAAAGCCAACAGCCTGTTAATGTTCTTTACGTAGGGCAACGCGAGGTGTTGAAAATTCAAGGTGTTCGCAATCTCTTGCCTTTTGCTTTTACAAAATAGTTGGTGATTCAATAAAAATCACTATCTTTGCGCATGGGTAAGTCTTACACGACCAGCTCCCTTTGAATTCCCCCAGGGTCGGAAGGCAGCAAGGGTAAAAGGTTGTAGCGGTGCGATGTAATCAGCTTACCCTTTTTTTGCGGAAATAGCTCAGTTGGTAGAGTGCAAGCTTCCCAAGCTTGAAGTCGCGGGTTCGAACCCCGTTTTCCGCTCAAATAGGATTTCTCTTAAAAAGGATTGGCTGTAACGCCTTCAAAGGTCATTTTGATAGGGCGAATGGTGCCGTCTTCTTCAAAAATCATTTTGTCAATGCAGGTGACACGGTGATTGCCGTCGCTTGAGCCAAGCGGATGGCGGTGGTACACCATATACCAATCCTCTGCACCGGGGCCTTTCATAACAGAGTGGTGGCCGGCACCCGTACCGATTTCCGGGTCGGTCTCCAAAATTTTTCCGACGCGTTCAAACGGACCGAAAGGGGAGTCAGCAATTGCGTAGGCGACACAATAATTGTCTTCTCTCCATTTTCCTTCGCTCCACATGAAATAGTATTTGCCGTCTTTTTTCAGCATAAACGGACCTTCTACATAATTTTCAGGGGTAACTTCTTTAACCATGCTGCCGTCCTCAAAAGGAACGAAACTCATCATGTCTTCGCCCAATTTCATCATGTTGCAGTGCTTCCAGCCGCCGTAATACATGTAATAGGAACCATCGTCGTCTTTGAAAACGAATTGGTCGATGGGCTGTGCGCCATTGATAATGTCTTGAATGATGATTTTAGCCGGGCTGTACGGACCTGCCGGATTGTCGGCAACTGCTACACAGATACCACCGATTGTGTGCTTCTTGCCCACATTGTTGATGCTGAAATAGAGATAGGTCTTTCCGTCTTTTACAATGGCAGAGGGGGCCCAAAGGGCTTCTTTCAGCTCGGGAATATGTGCGGTTGTGATGATGTTCTCGTGCTTGGTCCAGGTGGCGAGGTCTTTGGAAGAAAAACAATCCAAAAACAGCTGCTCCTCAAAAGGCTTGCTCCAGGTCGGAAAAATCCAATAAGTGCTGTCAATGACAACGCCTTCCGGGTCAGCGTACCACTCTCCGTTAAAAAGAGGGTTTCCGACTGTCTGTGTGGTGTTTTTACATGCGCAGAGCCCCAAAGTGACTGCTGCGATAAGTGCAAATTTTTTCATTAGAATAGTTCGTTAAGAAGATGAGCCATACGATATCCTGCGATTGCCAATTGTTCTTCAATAAAAGGCATCGCTTCATTCAGGAAATCTTGTCCTATCTGGGCGTCCGGATAAGCCATATCAAATTGTTTTAAGCAGCGTACAGCGTTGCTGTGGAGCCATTCGCGGGGAGTGCCTTTGCAGAATTCTTTGATTTCCTTTTTGCTATAGATATCAATATCACGCGCCCACTCGGTAGAAGAAAAGATGCGGGTCTCCTGAATGGCGGCGGCATCCCATACAAAGTGAATTTTCAGTTTCTTCTTTTTCTTATAATAATCCGTAAAAGTGACAAAGTGGTCTTGGTTGCGTCCTTCGTATTTGATATGGGCAGGGCAGTGCATATCTGCAACCATGTGAATAATGTATTTGAGGTTCAATGCAACGATGGAGTCATTGTATTGTTTGTAATTTTTCAAGACGTCGATGGCTCCTTCCAGACCGTAAATGCAATCGCCGTTGGCCGGTTTGGAGGGCGTCGGGTTGTATTGAAGTTTATCGTCAAGATAGACAATGTGCCAATCGTTGGTAAAGGCAAATTCCGGCGTTCTGCGATAGTCGTCCATCCATTTGGCATAATATACAATGGAGTGGCCTCCCAAGTATTTCTCAATCTTTTTCTTGGCGCTGGCTTGCAAATGGTTTTCGGCGACTTTGGCTGCTACCTCATGTCCTTCTCTGCCCCATGCTCCCGCGTTGGTACACAGGAAAGAAAGCAGGGCGATAAATAACAATGTCTTTTTCATATTTTATCTCTTATGATGTTTATACGTTGAAACAACCCCAAATATACGAATTTTTTATGAGTTTGAATTGTTTGAATGGCAGAAATTTTAAGAGTAGTATAAACAAAAAAACGGAACTCATTTCTGAATTCCGTCTCTAGTGCTCCCCCAGGGGGAATAGTCTATTATGTAATGTGCTGATAATCAAACACGGTCATTGAAATAAACAACAGATTAACAAACAGTTATTTTCAATTACCGATTTATAGTCCATCAGGGTCTATTAGAGTTCGATTATCAAGGTTAGTCTTTCAGCGGCTTTGAGTTATAGTTTGATAGAGTATGATACAGTCTTCAGCATCAAACTTAACAAGCTTTTATTTTAAAGAACGAACATTCCCGTTGGGG
>JAEIGA010001990.1_pt1 | contig 32630 bp, 49 predicted proteins | sample 9270691 | NCBI WGS metagenome assembly JAEIGA01 (sample SAMN17057246, study PRJNA624740) | gut metagenome | biome: biome; isolation source: fecal sample | host: Bos grunniens | place: China: Xizang | collected 2019 | reverse complement strand
CGGTAAAGAGCGCGCCGTAGTCCGCGTACTCCAATCCGCAGCCGTCAATATGACAGCAGCCGCCCTGCACAAGGACGGCGCATTTGCTGCCATCAGTTGCCGTCAGGCGTCTTCTAAATCCGGAGACATACAGGTTACGCAGTGTCAGGCAGGATCCATCGTTCGTTACGGTTGCCTTTGCTTCCGACGTATAGATGCACCCGTCGCCCAGTGTTGCGGCTTCCAGCGTCACGCGGCTGCAATCGCTGACCGTTACCGTGCCGATGATCTTGGCGCCCTCGCTGAACAGCAGCGTCAGCTTTGCGCCCACAAAGCCGCGGATGCTGACATCCTCATAAAATGTTCCGGAAGGAATCGTCAGTGTAGTGTCCTGCGTCAGGTGGTTGGCCACTCCGTCAAGCGATGCTTGTACGCCGCCGCGCCACGGGATCTCCGCTGTCAAATGCTTGTTGACAATGTTCGGCGCCGTCACGCTTTCCTTGGCGATAATGCGCCGCGCGGATACGCCCTCTTCGTCAATGATCAGCTGCTCTTCGTCATCCACAACGGCCTTGATTTCGCCCGTTGTGTTGAACGTAACGCCGGCATAGTCGATGTCCACCGCCGTGTTGTGCAGCTCGTCCACGTTGTCCATTGCCTGTTTCAGCTCGATGCGGAAGCGTTCGGGGGACAGGATCAGATCCGCCGCGCCCAGCTGGCCCGTCAGCGTTCGCGCCACGCTCGATGTCAGCGACGCTTCGCTTATGCCTTCCTTGGAGATGTTGTCATCGTCAATGTGCGTCAGCTCATAGCGCAGCTGCTCGTTGAGCTGGTACAGGTAACTGAGGATCTTCTGCAGTTTTGCATCGTCCTGCAGATCGTCCATCGTGATGTTTGGTAGCGTCAGGTTAATTCCTGCCACTCTGTCCGTCACCTCCCTCTGCCATATGGCGGAAGATCGAGTAAACCTTTACATTGCCTTTGCCGCGCAGGCGCAGCCGGTAATGGTCGCATCTGCGCGGGCGCACCGGCAGCAGATAGGTTTTCGTTTTGTCTTCGTCGCTTTGGATCATGCCGCCTGGCAGCCATTTGCCATTGGAGTCGTACTCGATCTCCAGCGCGCACCATGCGCCCGCGTCCACTTTTGCGCGGATGTTGTAGCGCGCCAGCGTCTTCTGGAATTCATGTTCATACCCCAGCATGCCGCTTTCGGCTTGCCATTCAAAGTCCGCTTCCAATTCGCCCACCGTGCCGTCCACCGTGAACAGCGTGCCGTCCTTGGCAAGGCAGTACAGGTCGCCATCAAACTCCGCAAACGCGACAGCGCGCGTCGCGTCCTCTTTATGCCATGCTGCGTTGACTGCATCGTACACATACAGCGCAGGCTGGTCATCCTCGATCAAAGAGATGTAATAGCGTTCACGCAGCGCGCCCGCCACAGCGTCCGTTGCGTTCATGCCGCCCAGCTTCCTGCTCATGCAGACCGGCAGGCTGCCGTCATAGGCGACGATGTCGGTGGGGGATTTGTACATCAGCGTGCCTTCCACAATGGCAAGGCTTTTTGCACTGCCCTGCTGCACGCCGCGGCATTGCGTGGTCATTACCTGATAGTTCGCCGGCCGCGTGCCGTAGATCTTGTGGATGCACTTTTCCTTGAAAAACGTGGGGTATCCTGCGTATGTGATCGCGCCCGTGAAGGGGCCGTCGCTGCCAATGGACACCGCGTAGCTGTCCATGCTCACGCCCGCATAGCTGCGCCAGTTCTTGAAATCGCCCTGGCGGCAAGCGTAGATCTCGTTCAGCGTTTCGCCGTTTTCATCCTTTCCGTAGAAGCAGCCCCACAGACGATTCTCACTTTCCGTGATATAGTCCATCTGCGGTGCTTCGCGCTTGACCTCCAGCGGTTCTGTCTGTGTGTATGGATTATCCAGCAGGCCGATCACCACGATGTAATCATCCTTGCGGTCATAGATCAGGTGCGTTGTGTTCAGCGCCTCGATCTGCTGCTTCACGTTTTCGTTTTCGCCGTTGTAAACAGCACCGGAAATTTTGACGCCGTCATCAACGGCAAAATCCCGTCCGATGCCTTCCGCGCTGATGCGCGTATACACCGTCAGGATTGTTGACCACATGCCCGTTGCTATGCTGTATACTTTCAGACCGTGGCCTTCCACCGTCGTGTCCAGCCAGTATGCGTTATTCTCAGGATCCTTCGGCGCTTCCTCGCCGATCGTCACGTTTTCGTAGTCGCTGCCATCCACGCGGCAGAGCGCATAGCGCACTTCGCCGGCGCTTTCATACCGCGCGTTCATGCTTCCCTTATCTTCATGATCCGCCGTGTTGAAGTACACAGCGTCGGGCCATACGATCACATATGCGCCCATCGAGATGAGCTGGCGCGGCGCATCTCCCGCGGTCAGGGCGATGCCCTCCACGGCCTCGCCGTTGTAGATCAGCTTATCGCCGTCCACATAGCACAGATGCTCTTTTGCCGTCAGGCCCAGCGGGTTTTCAATCGTGCGCACGATGCCGCGCTTTTTGCGCTGCGCAAACACGGGATATTCACTGCTGCCCGTGTTCAGCGTATCGTGCCATTCGCCGTCCAGCACCTTCATGCCGCGGTTAATGCCGCCAAAAACATCGGTTGCTACCGTCTGACGGTTTTTTCCGTCTAGCCACGGGAGATACGCCATAACTGCCTCCTTAAATCAAAAGCTTGCGCACCTGCGTTTTCGGCATGCAGGTGCGGTTGATGTATCGCTTATAGGTCAGATACATGTTGTCAAAAAGCGTGGTCGCGTCCTGCTGCTGCGATCTGTCGCCGTTCGCGCGCGCGATCTGCGCCTCCAGGTAGTAAACATAGAGCAGGCTGTGCGGATCGCGCACCAGAAGCTCGGTGTCTTCGGGCGTTTCCTCGGTGTAGCCTTTATACTCCGCAGCCTTTTTCGCCACGTCTTCCGGCATGATGTGCGTTGCGAACACTTCGTTCAGCACCTGGCGCTCGATGTCGTTCAGCCATGCGATCTTCAGCTTTTTCGACCAATCGTTCGCCAGCACCTCGTCCACGCGTTCAAACAGTTCTTTTATCTGCAAGGGAATCACCTCCCTTCGTTACATTTCTACAGGCGGTTTCAGTTCCTTCTTGCCCAGATCCAGCGCCATGATCGCCGCTTCAATGCCGGCAGACACCATTTCATCGTTAATGTCATAGCCCTTGCTGCGCAGCGCCTTGAGCGCATACTCTTTCTTTTCCTTGCCATTGCCCGCGCCGTAGATCTTTTCAGCGGCAAACACGACCGTATCAATCGCCGCCTGCAGGCGGCGCTGCTGGTCAAGCGTGGTCTTTTCCTTGATCCACGGGATCACATAGCGCGTGATCAGCGCCGCGATCAGCGCAAGCACGGCCGTGATGATGTCCGTCAGGTCGATGACGCTGCCGGCGGCATTTTCCGCAGCTTCCGCAATCGCCATGACAGGCAGCAGCGTCAGCAGCATTGCAATGCACAGGCTAATGATCTTTTTCATAGGATCCCTCCTTTAGCGCGACATGCGCGCGTTGAACTTGTCCATTTCCTCGTCCTGCACTTCCAGGAATCGGTACATTTTCTGCTTGGCGTCCTCACTCATGCGGATGGCCTCGCGCACAGCAAAGGGAACCATTACGTCCACGCCGCGCTTCACCTGCACGCCGCGCGCGCCATTGCACACATACTGCGAATTCTCTTCGCCGGGCAGCTGGCGCTCAAGTCGGATTTTGAAGCGCTTTTTTGTGATGTCAAAGGGTTTCTCGGTGTTCTTCTTCTCGGTGTTCTTCTTTTCGGGCATTTTTCGTTCTCCTTTCAAAAACGGCGCGATATCACCGGAGGCAATATCGCGCCGTGCGTTTTAGATTACCTGATCCAGAACATCGACGTCGATGCCGGAATAGTCGCGGCTGGTGCTTTCCACGCGCAGAATGCGTTCGGGATACTGCAGCAGCACGGCCTGGGACATCTTCCAGCCGATGGTGGACTTCAGTTCCAGCGCGCCGCCGGCAATGCGCTTGTCATGCACGATCATCTCAAAGCCATCGCCTTCGGGATCGATGATGGCATAGGCGTTCTTGCCCATGACGAAAGTGCCGTAAACAGCGATCTGACCGGAGGTATGGGTTTCCATGCCGCCTTCGCCGGGGTTCAGGAAGTCACCGGAAGCGGGCGCGGCAGAAGGCTCTTCATCGATGTAAAGCTTCTTCGCAGTGCCGTCCACGCCGACGATCTTGTACTGTTCGACGATCTTGCCGTCCGCGCTGACATCCTCCAGCAGCACATAGCGGTCAACCAGCTTTTCAGCCACTTCGTCGGACAGATCTTCGCTGACAGTGATGCAGTACATCGTGCCGTCGCCGAACTTCGCAGCAGGAGCATCGCCCAGCTTGCTGTAATCGGACACCGTCAGGTAGCGCTGGGTATCATCCAGCAGCGGGCCGCCAACATACACGGGCGCGTTGGTGGTTTCCACAAAGCGGATGCCGTGCATTTCGCCCTGTTCGCCGTTGAAGATCTCTTCCACCGCGGCGTATTTGTGGAATTCGTTGAATTCCTTGCTGTTGCGGAAGCCCTCCACGACGGAAGGATGCATGACGGCGACGTACCAGTTATTGATGCGCGGCACGTTTTCCTTGACCATCTTGGTGCGGATCTTGGAGGCGGTCTTGGGTACGAACTCTTCCGCGCCGGTCATCATCCAGCGGGTCTGAGGAGTACCGGTGACCTTGCCGTCATCGTCGGTGGTGTCGGCAAACATCACGTTCGTGCCGGTGTCCAGCGCAGTACGCACCAGCAGATCTTCGGTCTGGCTGTGCTGCGCGGCCAGCTCTTCGTTGGCGCCCAGGATGACGTTGTCAACATGGTGCAGATCCAGCTGATCGGACACTTCCACATAAGCGCCGTGCTGATGGATGGTCGCACGCACCATAGACTGGCCCATGCGCATGCCCTTGGGATTAACGCCTTCCACCAGCGCCTTCATGGCGGGAGGGAACACGTTCCACTTGCGGCGCTCCAGCGTCATGCCGTTGTTGGCAGGCAGGCTCAGCTTTTCCGCGAACTGGGTGTAGAACTGCATGGGACGGGAATTGTCCAACATGGAATTCTTATAATGCTCCTTCATGCCGGGGGACAGGGTAAAGGCGCCGTTAAAGGGCGTCTGTACGCCGGTGTTGGCATTGGTGTAGCCGCCAGTGGTGTTGACAACGTCGCCGCCGCCGTCAAACAGGTTCAGGTTCAGGTAAATAATCTTGTTCATGTTTCCGCCTTTCCGCGGCGGACGGATCCTTAGAAACTAATCTTTTCCCCGCGCGCCGCTCGTCTGTTGATTTCTTCTCGGTCGAGCTTATTCATGGTGCGGGGATCGCTCTTATAGACAACGTTCGCGCCCTTTCGCGTCATGCCGTTCTCGGCAATGCGTTTCTGGCCGCTCTGCACAGACTGCGCCACACGTTCCGCGCCTTTCTGCGCTGCAAACTGCATTCCGCCTTGCATCAGCTCATCCATGTGGATCAGCTTAAAAGCCTGTTCCACCGGCATGTTCACGCCGGGGCCTGTCATGCGCATGAATTCCGGATTGTTCAGTTCTTCCCGCAGATCAAATCCCGGATACTTTTGCTTCATGACCTCCGCCTGCTGCCACAGTTTCTGCATATGCGCCTGAAACTGCTGCTCCGCTTGCGTCCTGCGCTCATGCTGGGCGACGATCTTCTCGCGGCGCTCCAAGTCCTCCATGTGGCGGACTGCGTCCTCGGAAACGCCCAGCTCCATTGCGCGCTGGCGAATGTGGCTGTCATCGCCGTTCACCTTTTCGGCAAGCGCCTTGAGCGATGCTTCGTTTACTGTGTCCATGTTTACGCCGTAGCGCTGACCAAGTGCCAAAAGCATAGGCATGGCCGTGTCCATCATCTGCTGCGTTTCTGCGTTCTTCGCAAAACGCTGCTGCACGATCCCCTGTACGCGGTTGTGAAAATCCTGCTTGAATCGACCGTTGATCAGCTGCTCAAAGGTTTCTTCCTGCTGTCCACCCGCGTTCTGCGTCTGAGCAGCGGCGGCCTGCTCTTCCATCGCCTGGCGCCCGTATCGCACGTTTGCCAGGGGATTTTCTTTGTTACGCCCGCGTCGCGCGGAGGCCGCGACAGTTACTCCCGTTTGTGCCTGTTCTGCGCTCTGCTGGGCAGGTTCGCTCGTCGCCGGCACGCTGGCCGCGCTCGCTTCCTCGTCACCAAACAGGTGCAAATTCAGCCGAATTTTATTCATGGTTTACGCCTTTCTGCCCGTAAGTGGGCGACTCTGTGGGAATTATACTTATTTTTCCTCGGCAATGAGAGAGGCATTTTTGATCACTGCCTCATCGTCAAACGGTTCGCCCGTGCAGACGTCCACTTTGACTGCATCGGGGTACTGCTGCGCCAGCATGGCAAGGCCGCCGAACACCAGGCCGAATGCCACGCGCACGGCCTTGAACTTATGCCACCTGGGCTTGAACGCGCGCATGTAGGCATAGCCGGATCCGCTGTCAAAGTACGCCACGCCCTTCACCCAGTGGCGCAGCTTGAATCCGTCCATCGTATTCATGAGTGCAAACACCAGCATGCTGGCCGCATTGCAGATCGCGGGATTGTTGTCTTTCTCCTCCAGCGCATGGCCTTCCACCGTCAGCCGCAATTCACGCGGCCAGTATTTCACATTGATCATGTGTCCTCCTTAATCAGGTTTCGTTGTATCCTCAACGCTTTTTTCAAGCTGAGAATCGCGGGTATTTTTCAGTTTCTCGGCGCGCGTCATGTTGCTGCCCGTCTGCCCCTGCGCGTGCATGGCAGCCGGCGCTGCGCCCATCTGCGGCATGCCCTGCGCGCCTTCTGCCTGCACCTGCTGCATCTGCTGCAAAAGCACCTGCGCCGTCTGCGGTTCATAGCGCTGCGCCAGCGTGATCGCCACCTGCGCAAAATAGTTGAGCAATTTATGCTGTACGCCCATTTCCTTGACCTTGCGCATCAGATCTTCCTTGCCGCGGAAATTCATCATTTCCAGCAGCATCAGGCTCTGGTCTGCCATCTGCGGATTGAATACGCCCAGGCTCTGCAGGCGGATCGCGTCCTCGTTCTGCGCCATCTGCGAATATTCGCTTTCCTGCTCGGCGCTCACTTCCACGTCAAAGATCGGGCTGCGCATGCCCATGTCGGATCCCGCAATGGAGGGGATGGGCTGCGGCTGCAATCCGCGGTTGTCATACGGCACGAATTCCTGTTCGCCCATTTCGCCGGTGATGCGGAAGAAGCGCGGCACGTCGTAAAACTGGCGGATCAGCTCGATGACCATCAGGATCAGCTTTTTGTACGCTCGATACGCGCCGTAGTTCGCGCCCTTCATGTTTTTGCCGGCCGTTTCCACCAGCGTTTTGATCGCGCTGTATGCCGTCGCGCCGCCCGTCGATACGCCGTTCGCCACGTCCTGATTGCCGCTCGTCTGCTTCAGCTCCTCGATCTTGTTGTTGAGGATCTGCACGCAAACGGTCGGCATGGGTTCTACGTTGAATTCGCGGATATAGTCATCGCCCATCGGGCCTTCGATCGGGATCGCACGCTGCGTCGGATCGTTCAGCACATCGGGGTTCAGGCCGGTTTCCGGATTGTAAAACCAGCGCTTGTTGCTCGATGCAATGGCGTTTTCGGTGATCGCGCTGTTCAGCAGGTCGATCTGCTCCTGCGTGTTTTTGTTGACGTCGATCATGCCAAAGCCCGCAGGGCTGTTTTCCATCGGGTACATGGCGTCAATGACAAAGGGGAAGTCGCCGTGCTTGTAATAGCCTTCCTGGAAGTCTTCCATGTTTTCCGATGCAAACAGGATCGTATCGCCAACATACTTGCACAGGTGCAGGATCTTCTGCTTGCCGTTGAAGCGGTGATAGTACCAGTCGATCACAGGCACGTCGTTCGTGTCGCCGCTGTCCTCGTTTTGGTACTCCTTGGGCTTGAGCGATGCGTTATTCAGCGACTGATCATCGATGTCCGGATACATTTCGCGGATCGTGTCGCGGTCGAACATCTTGACGCAGAACACGTTTTTGCTGTCCTGGATGTTGGTCACGCCCGGCTCCCAGTACAGCGTCAGCAGATCCACGCGCTCGATGCTGATGTCGCCCAGGCCGTTGTGCTTATCGGGATCCCAGAATACGCCGTATGCGCCCGTGCCGCTGATGCACTTTTTCCACTGCACCTTGTTGTAGGTGTCCTTGAAGTCGTTGTGTTCCATCACCACCGGCAGGATCTTGCTCAAGCGCTGTGCTTCCTGCATGTCGCCCGCCTCGCGCGGCAGAATGTTGGCGCGCGGGTATGCACTCATGGCGTCGGTATGCGCGTTGTTGATGGCGTTCCACAGCCAGGCGCTTTTCGTCTGCAGATGGTAGCGGGCAGGCGTGGTCGCCAGTTCCTGCTCTTCCCAGTTGCGCATCATGTACCAGTTTTCGTCGCTAACGATGCGCGCCTCCAGCTGCGCCTTGCCGGCCTTGTACTTCTTCAGCGTTTCGGTCGCGCGGCGGATCTCCTCCACCGTGATGACAGGCTCTGTGTACATGCCCGTTTCGCCCTCCAGCACCGGCGCGCTGCCCTCCGGCATTTGCACAGGCAGCGTCTGCTGCGCTGCCCAGTTGCCCGTCATGGACGCGGGCGGCAGTCCGTATCTGATCTCGCTCATCTCTTATCTTCTCCTTTTCTTGGTCAGCAGCTCCAGCGGATCGTTCATGATCGGCGTCCGCTTGCTTTCCACCTTACGCGGCTTCAGCGGCCGCATCATGCAAAAATAGCGCCATTCGTCGGCTATATGGATGATCCTCCCCGTCGCTGTCTACGTCTTCCACCTTGTGGTCGTCGTACATCAGCGTCGGTATCGTACGGATAAAATCCTTGCAGTTGTCAAAGACGTACATCATCGGGCGCCCGTCCTCGTCAAATGACAATCGGTACTGGCACTGCATCCAGCCCGCTATGCGCTCGTTGTCGCCCGGCTCAAACAGGATCCCGTGTTTGCGCGCCGTTTCCGCTACGCTCACGCCCTTGCTGGCGTCCCATATGCTGGGATCAGCTACGCCCTGTATGCGCTTGCCTTTCAGGTATCTGTGTTCACGCTCGATGCGCGCGATCTCTCGGAACTGCTCGTCCGGCGTCCAGTGGATGCCCTCGTTTGGCTCGTCCTTCTTGCAGCCGTACAATTCCAGGATCCGATAAAAGCGGCCCTCATAGTCCACCGCCCACCAGCCGCAGGAAAAAGGTTTGTGGTATCCCCAGTCATAGCTGCGGTACAGCTTCCATCCGGGCGGGATCTCGCGCATGGCAGGTATCACATGCGTGCGGATGCCGTCCTCGCGGCACTCAGGCACAAACGTTTCGAAATATTGCCCGGCAAAGATGTCCCACCGTCCTTCCAGCCATGCTGCGCGCAGCTTTGGCGGCAGCGCCTCCAGCTGCTTTTTGTAGTCCGGCTGCATTTTCAGCAGCGCCACGTTGTCATCCACGCGCGCCTGTATGAATTCATAATCCTCCGGATCCTCGCCGTCTTTGTATACGCGGTCGATAAACAGGCGTTTGAAGTATGCATGGCTGCGGCCGCCGGGGTTCAGGGTATAGTAAATGCGCTTCGGGAAATCGTTTGCGCCGCGCAGACATGCCTGGAACTTCTTGATCCACTCCTCTTTCAGCAGGCACGCTTCGTCCAGAAAAATGACGTCGTATTCTGCTCCCTGGTACTGCTCCATGTCCGCGTCGCAGTTGCAGTAGCCAAAGCAGATGCGGCTGCCGTTGGGGAGCGGAAATTCCTTGTCGGTCTTGTTGTATTTGGCGATCCCGTGCAGCTCCGTGATCAGCTGGTTGATATGGTTGTTGATCAGCTCGCGGTAGGTTTGGCGCACGATCAGGATCTTTATCCCCGGGTATCGGAAGGCCAGCCCTTTGGCCTTGAAGCGCACGAACCAGCTTTTGCCGCCGCCGCGCGCGCCGCCGTATGCAATGTGTTTGCACCGTGCCTTCATCGCCTTGACCTGCTGCTTGTTTGGCGTGCCAAGATCGATCTTCATTCCACCAGCTCCTCAATATCCGGCGTAAACGTGACGGTGAATTCCGTGTCCTTTTCGCTGCTCTTCGCCTCGCGCGCCGCCTTTTCGCGCTCCAGCTGCATCTTCTCGCGCGCCAGCTCCAGCTGCTGCTGCTGCGCTTTGGTGTGGATCTCAAACAGGTTGCGCATGGTGTTGGTCATGGTCTGCAGGCTTTGGCAAAGGTTGCGCACTTTCTGCGCGTCCACGCTGGCCAGCCTTTTCTCGGTGATCTGCGTCTTCCCGTTGCCGATGCTTTCCACGCCGGCATGCGTGTACAGTTCGTTCTCGTCGTTTACCATCGCCTCCAGCCGCTCGCACATCTTGGTTGCGCTGTCCTGCAGGCGCTTCAGCCGGTCAAGCTCCATTTCCTGGCATGCGTTCAGGCTTTTCTGCGCAAGCTCTGCGCGGTACGCATTTCTTGCGTCCACCCAGCCGCCTTCCTTGCCCATTTTGCTGACCACAGAAGGCGCGACCTTGAATTGCTTGGCAATGTCGCGGTAGCTTTTCTCGCCGGTTACATATGCGGTTTTTGCTTTTGTCCAGTTTACGGCCATTTCGCGCCTCCTTTCGTGGGGGATTATAGGCATTTTCCTTTGCAAATGAGAGGTGCAAAATTTGCCTCTCCATTTCCGCTGCCGTTTTCGGTACAATTCGCGCCGTAAAAGGGAGGTGATTTCTGCCAGCTACAAAGACACACTCACCCGCTCGCAGCTGCGTATGCTGATCAATGAGCATGTATTCCATGCGCTGGATCGGCGCATACTCTGCCGCAAGCTGCTTGACGGCGCGACCTTTGAACAAATCGCGGAGGAAGTTGACCGCTCCACCAACTGCGTCAAGGAGCGCTACCGGCGCGCATATGCGCATCTGTCCGCATTTCTGCCATGACAAAAGCCCCGGCATTTACGCCGGGGCCGTTTTTATGTGCGGGATATTTCCAGCAGGTGCTTTGCGCGCGCCATCTCTTCGATCATGATTTTGTGTTCAAAATCCCAGATCGCGCGCATGGCTTGCGGCGCTTCCTTGCCGTTCGCGGTCGCTTTGTCGATCAGCTCCACAGCGGCCCTGTGCAGCTTCTCGGCGTGTTTCATTTCCTCCATGCCAAGGTCAGCATAGACATTCGCCAGCGCAGGATCCTCCAGCTTCACCCGCGCGGAGGCTTCGGCGTATTTCTTCACGTCCTCCAGCTCCTCGCGGATGTTTTCGACCAGGTCTTTCAGAATCAGCATGGCTTCACACCTTTACTGCGACCACCGCAGCGTTTGTGACGGTCGCAGCTGCACTCAGCACAACGGTCACCGTGCGCATGCTGTTGCAGTTATTGCGGATCAGCGTCGGAATCACGATCTGCACGGCATTTGCCGCTGCAGCAGCCGTTTCCGTCCCCACAGCGCCGGGATACTCCACGCCGTCCACATACACCGTCGCAGTGATCGCACCCGCCGCGACCGGTTCCATCGTCAGGTTGACCGCGATGTCGTAATACCCCGGCGCAAGCAGTTGCAGCGCATTGCCGTTCAGGTCAATGCCGCAGCCGTATTTGCGTACAGCCGCACCCAGCGGAACAGTACCTCCAGCAAGCACGCTTACAGGGGTACTTGCCACCGTATAAATCACGGAATTGCAGCTCATTTTCTCTTCTCCTTTCGTCAAAAATGGCGAAGGCAGCGCCCTCGCCCCGCCCGGTCAGTTTGACCTGTTCACGCATCAGAAGCCATTCTGGCCCGCGCAACCGCCGCAGAAGGGATTAGCGCCCGCGTTGTACGTCCACTGCGTGGGATAGCGCACCACGCCGCACATCGCTTCACGCAGCTCCAGCTGCTGGATGCGCGCCGCCATCTGCGCCTTTTCGTTTTCGCACATGCGGTCGAGGATCTTCTGAATGCCGGCATTGGTGTTGGCATTGCTCGCGGCGAAATAGTTCGCCATGTCGAAGCGCACCGTGTCAATGTGCGATTTCAGCTCGCAGCAGCACTGCGCCACCTGCGCGCTGAGCGTGTTGAGCAGACCCTGCAGCTCATAGCCCAGGTTGCACAGGCCATTCTGCAGGCCGGTATACATTGCGCCCACCTGATCACTCAGGCGACCTACGCTGCCCTTCAGCTCGCTGAAGCTGTTCGCGTTGCACAGGTCGGCTTCCGTCACTGCGTTTCCGCGCTGGTTCCACAGGCCGCCGCCGCTGAGCATGGGCAGAAGCAGCAGAGCGAAAATCCAAAAGAAACCGCCGCCGCCAAAGCCAAAACCGTCGTTGCAACCATAGTGATCATTGCGCGTTACAGCCGCAATATCAGCAGCCGTCAAAGGGATATTTTCCATAAAACTCCTCCGTAAAATAATTATTTAATCGCCTCACCGCTTCCGGACGCGGCGCGCGCGATTATCTGAGCATGTTGAGGATCTCGCCCGGATCAATGCCCTGGCGCTTGCACTCCTCATAAAACACCTGTTTTGGATCGCGTCCGTTCAGCATGCGCATGACATTCCCCAGCAGCGGGTTTTTGTTTGCCAGCATGCTGATCACGGCGTCAGGATTCTGTACGCCCTTCAGGTTGCTGATCATTCCCCGCACAGCGTTCACCGCCTGCGGATCCAGCGTTGTCCGCTTTTCCGTTCCGCCTCTAAAAAATGGATTCGTCACTTTTCACCGCCCCATTCCTTTTTCATCTCTGCCACGAACTGGTCAAACTCCGCGCGCGTTACATACTCCGGCTGCGGCTGCGCTGCCGCCATTGCCTTCGGATCGAAACGCTCAAATCTGCAGTATTCCGTCGTAATCAGCCCCATGCGGTCTGCCTCCCGCCGCGCGAATACCGGTTCATTCTGCACCATGATCCATGCCACCTGCCCAGGCTGCACCGCCACCTGCTCCACTTGCTGCATGGTCTGCACAATGATCCACGGATCATGGCTTGCCGCATGCTGCATCTGCGGATTCATCATCTGCCGCGGCTGCTGGTACTGCTGATATGGCGCATATCCAGGCGCATATCCTCCATACGGTTGTTCAAACATTGGCGCCACCTCCTTCGTTGCGCTGACATTTTACTGCGCTTTGCAATCAGGAAAAATCAAGCGCGCGCACAGCTTTCGCACATTTTCAGCACATAAAAAAGGCCGGTTATTTCCGGCCCTTGTCTGCTGCGTCAATGAATCGCAGTACCTGCGCAGCGGTCAGTCCGCGCGCCGTGATGATCCCGTCCATCGCATAGCCAGCTTGCGTCCACGCAATGCGAATGCCCAGGCGTTTGCATGCTCTGCGCGTTTCTTTTGTTGCGCCCATCAAGCGCAAATGGCGGTCACGAATCAGCATACGCTTCCCCTCCTTTCCGTTGGTTCAGTATATGCTGCCGGCCGCCTGTTTATTCCGTTTTTCGCTTAATATTCCCGCGCGTTGCGCGCACGCGAAGAAGCGCTCCGCTTTTGAGCGCCTTTCGCACTCACTCCCGCAGCGCGGTCGTTTTGATCATCCTCGCGTATATGTATACGCCCGGCGCATACTGGCTGTGTTTCACGACGATCTCCGTCAGCGTGTAGCCCGGATTCTGCTTTTCAAGGATTTTTCGGCCTTCGTCCTCCATCTGCCGCGCGATCCGCTGCGCCTTTCGGATGCTGATCTTGTGGTCTGCGTGTGTGCATGCCGGCTGCCGCAGGTTCTTGGAGCAGCACCAGCCGCGCTTGATCGCCTTGTCCTGCGTTTCCTTGGCCTTGGTCATGTAATGCGCAAAGCCGCCCAGCCAGTCGCGGTCAGGCCGCGCCGTCCTGGAATTGCTGTAGCCCAGCTTCCACAGGCTTTCCGCCTCCTCACGCGTGATCCCGCCCGACATGATCATGTGGTGATGAAAGCGCGTGCCGCGGGCCTCGCTGTGCGTAACCTCGGTAACGTATACATACTTCATCTCCGGCAGGCCCTTGCGCGCTCTCAGGCGCTTCAGGCGGCGAATGTAATTCTGCATCTGCCGCTGCGCTGCCTGTTCGTCCGTCGGATCCGTCCCTGGCGCGTATGTGTTGGTGATCAGGATGTCGCCCGCGCTGAAGTTGTTGTTGATCAGGCGTCTGAGCTTCTTCTGCGCGTTCCGTCTGTCCACCTTGCGCTGCGCTTCCCGATGCTTTGCCCTCTCCGTCCTTGCAGCAGCTGCCGTCTTCCTGTTGTCCCAGATCGGATACACGTCGATCTCTCGCGTCTGTCCTGCCGTCACCGTGCTGGTGCGGTACAGGCTCACGCCCTGCCGCAGATCGCCCGCTGCGTTGTCTTTATCAAAAAGCGCTTCAAACTCTCTTGCGCTGTATTCCATGCTTGCACCTATCCTTCGCTTGCCCTGGGGGACAAGGGGAACGTGCGCGTTCCCCTTATCCCCCAAGGGCGTCCCCCCAATCCCCTCGGGGCGTCGCCTTTATAAATGGTTGATTTGTCCGTACCCTATTCAAGCCTTTTAATTGGCGTTTCAAACGCCATTATAATAGAAGGAATTTTTCATCTGCTCCCGATGCGGCAAAAGGACGGCCCTGCCGTCCTTTTGCTTGTGTTGCTTATATTTCTTTTACTTCCATAAAAATCCCGTACCCGTCTACACAATCCGGCCCGCGAGTTTTTATTGTGACCTGGAAGCTTTCCATTTTGTGTTTTCTTACTATTTTTTCAGCCTCTTTGAGCAGTGTTCTTTTTGCTCCGTTAAAATCCGGCTTAAAGCAATATATATGGCTTCCATAAGCAGGTTTCTTTTCCATCCTACTTCCCTCCGTCCATCACGCACCCGCACTCAGGTCAGTGCTTATATTGTCGTTATGTAATCCATCAGATTTTTGACCGTCAGCACGATCCAATACAGCAGGATCCAGTTCCACATGTTGCGCTTGCAGCTCAAACCATAGGCCACAATGGCGGCTATTACAGCGAGGGTGATGATGAGCAAGTTAGTCAGCATCTTCATCCTCCGCAAGTTCCTGCCCTGTCGCAAATGCATATCCCTGCTCATTGCAGTTCGGACACTCAAGTTCTTTCAGCAGCGTTCCAACCGGCGCTACTGCGATCCAGCGCTTGCCGCATTTCCAGCACATTGCCTCAAACACATCGTGCGGCAAATTGGCTTCAATCGGGATAATTTTCTTGTCCAGTTTCAGTTCAGTCGGCATCACTCACACCTCGCAAACCTTGTGATCGGCTGTCCTGCTTCATCAACGCCCACCTGATCGAACCACATGGAAGCAGGACGGACATACAAGCCATTTTCTGGATACTCACAATCGTAATACAAGACCATTATTTCGCCTGTTTCTGTATGCCTTGCGGTATTTAGTACGCAGTACAAACCGCCTTTATAGTGCTTATACTCGCCAAGGTGAATCCTATCTTTTTCCATCCTGTCCCCCTATCATGCGCGCTCCGCATATAGGACAATAGTGTAAAAGCCCTCTTTCAGTCAGCCTGCCTGCGTCTTCTGCCCAGCCACTCAGGTCGTGGCCGCATCTCCCGCAAACAGTCCCTTTCCACGCTGCATACATTATGATTTCAGCGTCAGCGGTGGGCGGACAGCCTTCATCTGAAAATTCGTCCAAAGCTTCCGCAACGGTCATCGTTTTTGTTCCCCATTCCTCATACATATCATCGTAAGTCTGAATGGTGACAACAGTATCCGCATCAATCAACCGCATCTTCTTCCCTCCGTTCTCTGAAACGTTCAATGCCGTTGCATATCACCTGTCCAATAAACAATACTGCGAACATACCCAGCGCCAGCGCCACAAGAAAAATGCACACCGCTACCCCTCTTGTGTAAAATAGGTTAATCGCACGAATCAGGTCACTTGCCATCGTCATCCCCCCATATCGGATCACAAAGGTCATCGCGATTGATTTCAAACGTTTCCAACCCAAGTCCGTTTTTCACCGTCATAATGCCAACAATCCTCACGGTAACAGCGTTTTTCGGAATTTTGACCTCAACAGTTTTCATTTCAAGTGCCATCTTCCGCACCTCCGATCATCTCAGGATTGTCGTGGATGTTTCCGATGATTTCAAGGCACTCGGGAATGAATCTGCTCAATTGCAACACAAACGGAATTTCGCATTCCTCATTTGCACCGCCACTGATAATGAATTGCTGGTGTTCGTACCGAATCTCACCAACCCAGCACATTTTCCCTTTGTTCCATTCCTTGAAGCGGCAAATATCCCCCTCGAAAATCCGCTTTCCGTGCCTATCGGTCAGCCCTGTATACTGTCCTACGGTTTCGTGGTCAACTTGCCCATAGCATCCCACAGGGGTTTCATCTGGCGTTATGATGCAAACGCCGCTTTTTTTAATATCGAGATTACCTTCCGCCCAGCGTCCGTCACTCAGCAGCTTTCCTCGAAACAGGATTTCACGCATCTTCCGCACCTCCTTTTAAACCAAACAGCCAGCCGGAAAAGAAAGCAAAACATACAGCGGTTCCGCAACAGTACAAAACAAACTCTTTATTTTCAACGTTATGGTTTCCAGCCAACATGCCGAAAATAATCATTCCAGCTCCCGACAAAGCTATTTTGAATGCTTGCCAGTTCATTCTTCCACCCCTCCGTTCTCCTTGCAAAGTCCGCGCCATTCAAAAGTGTCACAGGCCATGCTCACCCGCCCTCTTTTCTCATTTCTCGCATCTTCCTTCGCGCGGCGCAATCATCACACAGCCAATGGTTCGTCTTTACCACGCCGCACCATGCGCAAAGGCCCTGCTGGCGCCGGTCGTTGTAAAGGCGTTTGGCGTTTGCATTGCAGCGTTCCCTGTGCGCCGCGCGCTGTTCTTCCGTCATCGCTGCATAGTGCGCTCTGGTGTTTGCGCGCATCCACTTCCTGCATCTGCTGCAAAGCTTGAACGTTTTATCATCCACGACACCTCCGCACCGCGGGCATCGGCCCGCTGCAGCGCGGGCCGCGTACAATCTCGGACCGTATGGCATTACTCACGCCTCCTTTTCCCACTCAGCGGATCCGGTCGTGTCCTTGTCCGGTTTTTCTTTCCAGCATCGCCAGGTCTTGCCATAGTCAGCCGTCACCAGCTGCACTTCCTCTATCTCTTGTTCAAACCTTCCCTCATAATACGCAGGTATTCGTAGCCTTCGCGTGTACATCTTCCCGCGCTTCACCCACATGGCCGGCATGCAGTGTACAATTCCGTCACGCGTTTCCACCCACGCAATGGCGCCGTCCTCCAGCTCCTGCACTTCCTCCAGCGTCAGCGGCTTGACAGGACAAGCCCACGCCCAGTTGCTGCCCTCGTCGCATGTGCGGCAGGCGCAATCCTGCTGGCATTCCTTGCAGTTGTCCGCGTCGCCGCACGCTTCCGTGTTGTACTTCGCATGTCGGCACTTATAACAATCATACATCCAGCAGCCGCGCTTCAGGTCGCGCAGCATGGCTTCAGAAATCATCGGCATGGTTTATTCCTCCCTGTTGATGCTTCTCTCCACGCTGAAACCCTCGTCGGGATATCGCCTGCGCAGCTTGTTGACGTTGAGCATCAGGATCTCATCCAGCGTGTAGCCGATCGCAGCGGCGGTTTCGGCGATATACCAACATACATCGCCAAGCTCTTCCGCGATATGCTCTCTGCCCAATTCATGACCCTGCATCGCGTACTTTTTGATGATGTCAGCCACTTCGCCGCTTTCGCCGCACAGGCCCAGCGCGCCGTTGAGCAAATGCTCCTTGTTGCTCAGAGCCTTGTTGCTGGTGCGCAATGCAAGCGCCTGATATTCCGTTCCCGTCACTCTTTCTCCCTCCATATTTCTTTGTACTTTGTGCCAACAATAGCCGGTCGCAGCCATTCACGCTGGAATTTCTTCCATTCTTTTTGCGTTTCTCCGGTTTCGTTTCTATATAACATTGCATATGGCATAAAACCGGCCTTTATTGTATTTGTCAGCCGCATTTCCGCTTTTTCAAAAGTATCGTTTGGATAGCCTATCAAGCAATAACAGCCCATCGAATGGTTTGAATTGTTATGGCCTTCGCTTCTCAAAAGACGTCCCGCTTCCACAAGCGGCTCATAGTCATCTGGAGTATCGTATGCAAAATACATTCTTGCAGCCTTTATTTCTTTGAGGCGTTTTGCATGCCACGGCTTTATGATCTTGGCCTCAAGTCCACCCGTGAATACTGCTCTTTTTTTCTGACGCTCCAGCATTTTGAATACTGCTTCCACATGTTCATCGCTGCATGCAAGCAAGTTATCATCCAGTACATTCCATCCGTCGTGGATCTCCAGTTCACGCAGCCCTCTTTCTCGTTTCGGTACTGCGCAAAACCAGCAATGATTCGGACATCCTCTGCTTGTGATCGTCATTCCCTCTTTTACATACAGCCCAGGCACAAAATCTCCACCAGGCTGATTAAAAGCAGGGCCGCCCATTTTTACCGGTACTCCAACTTGCTTCCACTGTTCGTACAGTTGTTCCGCGCGTTGCATGTCCCAAGTAAACGCTACGCTTATATGCACTTCATCTATTTCCGGAAGATACAGCATCGGCGGTTGGCAATCGATAAATGCAAGATCGTCTTCCGGCGTCATATTTGTTTTTCGTGGAAAAACCCTCGCAATCTTCATGCTTTTACCTCCATTTTTATGTTCAGCCGGGCCGCTGCGCCCATCAGCGGTCAAACGATAAATCATCCAAACTCTCCCGCCGCCAGCTCCTGCTCATGGCACAGCAGTCACCGTGGGCGCCTCATAGGATAGGTTGCGTCCTACAAGTGCGCTATGCGGCCCGGCTTTTCGCACTTTTTCTTTTTCATGCGCACAACACTGGTCGCAAGTGTGTCGCGCGCCTCCTGCTCCTTCTTGCGCTCGTCCATTTCCAGCGAATGGAACAGGCGGTATTTCTTCCAGTCGGGGCAATCGTTGCGGCAGCCAAGATGCCGGCGCGCGCAGTCGATCCCGTCCTTCTTTCACGGAGATCCCGTCACAATCCCCCTCCTATCCGGTAATAGCGCTCGCGGGGACGCATCATCAGCTCATGACCGATAAAGCCCGCCACAGCCTCCAGCAGCGCGCAGATCATGCGCAGCGCGCCGTATCCCGTTGCCACCGCCAGCGAAATCGCCGCCAGCAATCCAACACACATAACCAATGCCATCTTTTTTTCGTCCCCCTTGCTTTTGTTTTTGAAAATAGCGCGCGGTGCGGGAGTTGCACCCGCATCAGGTTTTTGGCACATCCTGTCCGTGAGGATCTTCTCCTCTCGTTTTTTCTCCACTGGGCCGCGCATAGGCGGGCATTCAGCCCGCGTGTTTGTTTTTTTCTTCAACGTATCGCCTGCCGTATGCGCACATGACGTCGCATTTTCCAGTGACGCAGGGGCTGAGCATCCCAAGGCACAGGCCGTTTTTGAGCAGGCTTTTCCAAGTCATATCCTCCGGCAGCATGTCGATGAATGCCTTTCGTCCTGCCGTTTCCTTCGGCTTTGTCGGCGCTGGGCGCTCGATGTGATACGGTCGTTCTGTCAGTTCCATGTCTTTCAGTCCTCATACTTCGCGTCCATTACCATGCGGTAGATCTCGCAGTATTTGTAGTTCTCCCCGCAGTACGTCCGCGCATGCTTTTCCATTCCCTTGCCCGTTCGGAATTGCAGCACCAGCTTGGCGTTGTCCATCGGTGCCTCGCACTCCACGCATTTGCCATGCAATGATTTGACAAACGGACAAACTGCGTCACGCAGCAGGAATGTTTTTACCCGTTCAGATCCTCGGCGGTTTTTTTGCGACATATGCGCCTCCCGCGCTGCCGGGATAGCCCGGCCTACTCGCGTCAATGCGCATGTTCAGGGCGCGGCGAATTTCCAGCATGCAGCGCGCCGCCTCGCTCTGATCCTGCATATGCGCAGCGACAATGTTTTCAACCTTCATCAATTCTTCGCGCGTCATTTCCTCGCCCTCCATTCATTTACTTTCATTTCCACGCCGCTGGGGTATTTCGCCCACAAGCGCCATGTGCGGTTATAATCCTGCATCTCCATGATGTAGCGCATGCCGTTGGAATAGATCACGCGCACGCCGTCGCCATATGCGCTATCCAAAATGGCCGCTTGCACCTTGGGGTAGCCTCGATCTTCAAGATACAGCGCGTATTCCTGCCCTCTGGCCGTGTTCGCCATCAGCAGGCGCACTTCTTCTTCCGTCAGCGGCTCCGCTGCTTCTTCCTCACGCAGCAGCCGTTCCGCCGCGCGCATTGCGCCGCGCACCTGGCTCGGCCGCATCTTTCCGGCCAGCATGTCCAGCTGTTCAGCTGCTTCGCGTCGGGTCAGCATCTTAGCGGCGCCTCCTGTCCTGCGTACGCGCGCTCAGCCACTTATCCAGCGCGTCCTCGCTGATCCTGCGCAGCTTCTTCTTGCTGCCCGGCATCGAAAAGTCAACGCAAGGCAGCTGGCCCGACTCCAGCATGTTGTAAACGTGCTGACGGGAACAGCACATCTTTTCGGCCACCTGCTCGGCGGTCAAGTATCTGCGCTCACTCATCGCCCTGTTCCTCCTCTTCGCCGTCCAGCATGCCCTGCGTCATCGCAACGGCCTTGCGCAGGATGCTCTCCTTCGGCTCTTCCTGCTGATCGATGGCGCCGTCCACCATCTTGCGGATCCGCACCAGTTCACACAGGTTTTCCATGGCCACGTCCCCCAGCAGTTCGTTCAGACCCTCGCAGATCTCCGTGATGTCCACCAGCAGGAAGCCCATCGTCTGCGTCAGGCGCTCGCGTTCTTCCATGTAGGCTCTGGGCGTTTCCGCCGCTTCCATTTTCGCCTCAGCGTCCTTGGCCTCGTCTACGTGGTCGCAGAGCGCGCGAATTCCGGCGCGCACATGCTCGATCGTGGTCGATTCGCCCAACGATGCCATCGTCAGGCGCTGGAAGTCATTCAGCGTCACGTTTCTTCGCCTCCTTCTTCATGCGCACCGTCGCGCCCTTGCAAGCCTCCAGCAGGTTGCACAGCTCGTCGCCCGTCACAAGGAACAGCGTTTCGCCCTTGCTTGTTTCCACGGGTTCAACAGTGATCGTTTGCTTCGTGTCCTTTTCGGCCATCTTTTCAGCCACCGGAGCGATGTAGTTGCGCATGTCCATCTTCCAGCATTCGTCAAAAGCCTTCTTCTTCTCCAGCTTTTCGCTCAAATCGTTGAGAATGTTGGCCAGCGTCATCAGGTCACTGTGCGAACGGCTGCAGCCAATTGCGATCTTCTGCAGCCAGTCCATTTTGTTTCGCTCGATGTCCCGCAGATCATCCAGCCGCTTGCAGATGTGTTTGATGCCATCCTTAATCACGCCCATTGTCTTCGTCCTCCTGTTGTTTTTTAAGCTTGAGCGCAGCTTCCATGCCAGCGCCATACGCCAGCATTTCGCGGCGCGCGTCTTCAGGCAGTTCCATCAGAGCCTTGGCGATCTCTACCGCCGTACACGGTTGGGGCATTTCATAAAACATATTCATTCCTCCTGTTGACTTTCTTTTTCGTTGTTTGTATCATGGTCGTATACTTCTGAAAGGAGCAGCGCCCATGTGCAACCTGGTGAATTTTCTTTCCTCGATCCTTGATCTTTCTGCTTTTGTCAGAAGCGCTTTCAATCGCTTCCGCCCGTTGCATGTGCTTCGTGCCGATGCCATCCTCGCGCCCATTCAGCAATCCGAAAATGTGCTGCATGTGTACGATCTGCGGCTGCGCGTTTTCAATCCCTCTTCCAGCGCTGCTGTTGTGTCCTCTGTTCGTTTGCGCGTTCTCTCGCCACAGGGAAAATGGCTATGGGCGGAAGCAATGCCGGCCTCTCCAATAGATACTCCCGGCCCCCTTCGTAAACACTACGACCCTGTTTCCATTCTGGATGCCGAGCACACCGCTCTGCCAGTTTGTCTGCAACCTTCTCAGGAATCCAGTATTCTACTTCGACTTCCGGAGAATATCGGGCGCGCAATATGTGAAACCCATCTTGACGCGCTCTACTCTTCGGCTGCGGATACAGCAGCTGCCCCCACGCCGCATCGCCGGCGCCGTTTCTCAGTTGCAAATCTTCAATGGCCAGCACGCTCAGCAGCAGCTGTACGCCCGTCGAACCGTTCGTATCCTCTCGACGTATGTTTACAGGTAAACAGCCGAGCACTTTCATGTCGCTTGCAAGTCGTGCCCCATATCTGGCGTCCCGCAGCCATTCGATGATTTTCACGATGAGCATCCCTCCTCATTTTCTGTTGATTTTTACAGCTTGTAGACATATAATGTTCGTATACCTTTGCATACGAAAGCTGGTGCATTATGCGCAGGATCTTATTGATCGTCGCTTTTCTTTGCGTTCTCGCTATTCCTTCTCACGCTCATCGAGGCGGCACCGATTCTCTTGGGGGTCACTACAGCAATTCCTATGGTGGGTACCACTTTCATCATGGATACACTGCGCATCAGCACACTAATGGCATTTGTCCGTATGACAAGAGTGGACGTACCAATTGGCCTACTTCCAAGCCTGATCGGCCAAAGCAAACGCTTCGCCCGTCTTCCGGTTCGTCGTATCATGGCTTTTCTTTACCAACTGCCACTCCAACAACCTCGGCTAAACCCTCCAACAATTCTTCCCGCGTTGATTGGCCCCAAGTTTTTGCAACGTGTTTTATCTTCGCATTCGTTGGTGTCATCTGTTACGTGGGACACGTTTCTAAGCATTAACTTTTTTGACTCACTCCACTTTCTTTTTGATTTGCTTTAATTATAATTAGAGTAAATCAAATTGTCAATGGTTTTTTTAAAATTATTTTATGAAAAATTTGATTGACTTTAATTGAGTTTTGCTTTAGAATATGCGCAGGAGGTGTTTTAAATGTCCATTGGCTCTCGCATCAAAGAAATACGCAAAAACGCCAACCTCACGCAAGGAGAGTTCGGAGAACGTTGTGGCGTTACTTTTAGTGCTATTTCTTTTATTGAGCGTGAAAAGAACGTTCCAAGTGAGCAAACAATCCGCGCTATCTGCAGCGAATTCAATGTCAACCGTTTCTGGCTGGAAACCGGCGAAGGCGATCCCTACCAGTACAAGGAAAGCAAGCAGGATCTCATCGATCAGATCCGCGTAGTCATGAAGGGGGAAAGCGACGTTGCCGTCGCCATCGTTTGCGCCGTAGCCTCCATGCCCACCGAATACCTGGAAGCCTTCTACGACCGATTGCAGGAGCAGCTGCGCAACAAAAAAGAAGAGGAATAATTCCTCTTCTTTTTTTGTTATAAAAAAACAGGCGGCCGCGTCCGGTCGCCTGTTTTACGTTTGGTGCAGCATGGCCCTATTGCACACCAAGCGGTTGATCTCATTATACCGCGTAATCGCTTAATATGGAATAGATCTCGCGCTTGATCTCCTCCAGCTGCTTTTGCGTGCGTATGTTGTGCAGCCGCTCCGTCAGGTCCTGCGGCAGCACGGATCGTTCGCCCGCAGCGGTCCTGCTGAACAGGATCCGTCCGCCGCCCGTGATGCATCGGATCTCCACCGGCTTTCTGCCGTCAGGCCGTTTGTCCATGCAAATGACCAGTGAATTCATCCGCCGTAATACTCCCGCAGCGCCGGGCCTTCGATGCTCAGCACCGTGCGTTCCTCCACAATGTAGTTCCTTCCCAGCTTTCCGCAGTCTGGGCATTCTGTTGCGTAATCCTTCCCGTCAGGCGTCCGCGTTTCCTCCTGCTCATCAGGCATGTAAACGCAGCGGCAGCGCTTGCATGTGTATACGCGGCGCAGTGCGCTCTCTGTGTGGCGTCCGTGTTGCAGTATAATCATAGCGTCCTCCGATTATGTCTATACACTTATCATATCGCTGCTCACTATGTCTGTCAACATACTCGCGTTTTTTTTCGTTGTGTTTCTCGCCGGCCTATGCTACAATGCGTGCGAGGTGATTGCATTGTCCGATCTCAAATGCCGCCTTCGCCAGGCGCGCAAACTGCAAAACATGACCATGACGGCGTTCGCGCGCAGCCTTGGTATCACTTATAACGTTCTCGCCAACTATGAGCTGGGCCGCGTCCATCCTACGGATCTTTTCCTCCGCCATCTCTGCAGCACCTACGGCATCAGCCGTTACTGGCTGGAAACGGGGGAGGGCGATCCCTACCGGCAGGAGGAAACGCTCGATGATGTCTGCGCGCAGCTGCGCGTGGTGCTTGCCGGCATGGATCCGTACAAGGTGGATACCATCATCAAGCTGGTACGCATGCCCGACAGCTGGTGGCAGCAGCTCAAACAGGACGGTTAATCCGCAGCCGGCGCGGGGATCTTGCGCGCGAACAGCAGCAGGATCCTTCTGCCCTCTGCGTCCAGGCGGTCGAATATATATTCCAGTTCGGTTTTCTGTTGTTCGCGCGTATCCATGTTACCCTCCTTTGATCGTCAGCTGTTCCGCAGCTGCTTCCAGAGTTCCTCCAGCAATTCTGTTTCCTGCCGCTTCAGCAGATCCGTGATTTTTCTCAGCAGTTCCTTGCGCCGCATTTCTTCGTACATGTTTTTCTCCTTCCGTTTTGTTTGTGGTCTTAACTATCCAATATTTCTCATCCGTTTTGTTGGCATGATTATAGCGCATGGATTATCGGTTGAATAGTCGGGAAGATTTCCAAACACAACGGAGCATCATCCGCACAAAGAGAGGTAAATTCCCCATGTTCATGGCAAAAAACCTTGCAGAGTTCCACTTTGACACGACAAAATCCGGCATCATCCTGCAAAGCTTTTTGAGCGATGCGAAGATCTCTTTCCGATCCGCAGAAAAGCTGCTGGGCATTTCATACGACACCATCGTTGATACACTTCGCGGGCGGAACAAGGATTCGAAAATGGAGTTCGTCGTGAAGGTCTGCGCCATCACCGGGCATACCATCCAGGATTGGTGCGAGCGCATGCTTGATGGCATTGACGCAGATCTTGCCCAGCAGATCCGCGCCGTGTTTACTCCTCAAAGCGCGCCGCTGCCGCCCAGCGTGGACGAAGTCATCACGCACTGTCTTGACGTACAGGAGCATTCCGCTGAGCATTACCAGGCGATTCTGCGCGCTTGCTATGATGAGCTGCGCGTCAGTAAAGATGAGATGCGGAAGCAGTATGAGGAGCAGATCGCGTACCTGATGGATGAAAACCGGCGTTTGCTGTCTGCGCTTATCAATAACCGCTGACGCCGTTATGATATACGAACAGCCGTTCCCATGTCAATACATGTCCAGAAACTTATCATATATTCTAAAATTTTAGAAAATTTTAGATTCAAACAACATTCGCACATTCAAAATCAACGTTGACGGTAAAATTTCCGACTTTTAAAAAAGGCAGCTTCCGGCTGTCTTTTTCTTTGTTTCTATTTTATATGTTGACACACATAGACGCTTTGCTTATAATGTGTTTGCATACATTTATATATGTGTACACACACAGAAAGGAAACAGCATGGCCAAGCGTGAAAAATACAAAACCGGCAGCGACGGATACAAGCGGCATCAGATCACCTACGTTGACGCTACAGGCACGACATGCCGCAAGCGCCTGATCGCGCGCGCCGACCGCGAGATGGACGAGAAGATCAACCAGTTCAACAGGAGCATCGGCCGTGGCACTGTCGGCTTCGATACTTCCACTACGCTTCGCCAGTGGTCTGACTACTGGCTGACCGCTACAAAGTCCAATACCGTCAAGGCCACTACTTACCGCAACTATCTTTCCCTTGTCAACCGTCTTAACGCTACACTTGGCAATCGGATCGTTTCAAGCATCACGCCAATGGAATTGCAATGGACGCTCAATTCTATCAGCGGCATGTCATCGTCGCAGATCCACAAATACCGCAACACCATCAAATCCATTTTTGATTCCGCAGAGCAGAACGGCCTTGTGTCCCGTTCTCCCGCTGCATTCCTTGACTGCCCGAAGGGAACCAAAGGATCTCACCGCGCATTGACCGATGACGAGCGCTCCGTCTGCATGCGCGTCGCCATCACGCACCCGTTTGGTCTTTGCGCCATGCTCATGCTGTATGCAGGATTACGCCGCGGCGAAGCCCTCTTTTTTGATGTTGATCGTGATGTTGATTTCGATGCCGGCACACTTACAGTTCGCGGATCCTGCTGGTTTGACAGCAATGCCGGCAAGGACGGATCCACAAAGACCGCTGCCGGCGAACGAACGATCACTGTGTTCGCTCCTCTTCTCCCTTTCCTTATGGCACATCGTGGAAAAGGCCGCGCCTTCCATCCTGTCCGCAACGGGCCTGTCACGGAATCCGCTTTCCGTAGCCAATGGAACAGCTACATCACCGCCGTTTCTGACGAACAAAATGGCTTCACGAAACGCTGGCCCAAGAAAGATTCGCACGGTAATAAGCTGACTTACACGCCGTGCAACATTCGCACGCACGATTTCCGCCACACGTTTGCCACTATGCTTTTTGATGCCGGCGTTGACGTCAAAACTGCGCAGTATTGGCTCGGTCATGCTGATGTTGGCATCACCCTTTCCATCTATACGCACCTGTCCAGCCTCAAGCAATCGCAGAGCATCGACAAGGCACATGCGCACTTTGACAGCATGGTTATTCCCATGTGTAAAGAAGTGTAAATTATCAGCTCTTCACATGTCATTTTTCCCTTATTTTAAGCCATTTTTCAAACATATACCTTTATGCCTCCGACTCTGAAGGCCATGCGTTCGAATCGCACCGGGCGTACCACAACAAGAAACCTCGAAAAACGTTGATTTTTCGGGGTTTTTCATGTTTTTCTTTCCTTTTTGCAGGCGCTTTTCCTTTGCCAAAATCGCCCCTAAAGTCCATATAAACAATAGATATTTACACATAAGTGTAAAGAAGTGTAAAGTGTTCACACAAGAAAAGAGGGGCTTTTGCCCCTCCTTTCTTATTTGTTGTCCTTTGCCCAGTCATCCACTTTCTTCAGCCCCTTGTATCCAAGGTAGTCGAAAATGCCGGCCAAGCGGTTGCGCAGCGCGTAGGCTGCATTGGGATTGGTTTTGAGCAGCTGCAGGTACTGCGGCTTGTAACGGTTGGTGATCGAGGATGCCAGGGAGCTGTCGCTCTTTCCGTGCGCTTTGGCTGCATCGATTTCTTTCTTCGGGCTGCGCTGCTGATCGATCGCGTAGAAGATCATGCAAGCATCGCTGCTGGAGCTGTCGCCCGTCAGGCGCTCATAGTCAAGCTGCTGCTGCTTGAAGTACACTTCGTTGTCCGTCATTCCGGCATACTGTTTGAGCATCTGCGCCACTGCGCTCTGCGTCAGTTCCCCCGCGAGATATCCGTCCTTGATGATCTCGCGCACTTTGCTGTTGACCTTGCTTTCGGTGTATCCGTGGCTCGTCAGCTTTTCGACAGCCTCTTCCACGCCGGTTCCCGTCATCAGCGCTTCCTCCAGTTCTGCGTATGCGCTGAAGTTTTCGTCTTCCTGGTCTTCGTAGATCCACTCTTCCACCTTCCAGTACGCCTCGTCTTCCGTCATGCCAGCGTACTTTTGCAGGAATGTCATGGCTTCTTCGTCCGTCAGATCTCCGGCAAGGAAATCTTCCTTTGCAGCGCTCCGAAGGCCGCTGAAGATGTCCTTTTCCTCTGCGCCATCCTCCAGCAATTCCGTTCGGATCTGCTCTGCGCGCTTTTCGTCACCATCCATCACCGCGCCGTACAGGTTCTTGTAACCGGCGCTCTTGCTGGTTTTGTAAACAACGATCTTGTTTTTCGTCAGCGTGCCGATCGTATTGTTCCAGATCGCTGCCACTTCGCGCATCGCGGATGCTACAGGGATGCCCGTTCCGCTGCTCAGACCCTGTGCAATCTTATAGATCGCGCCGTAGTCTGTGTAGTTTGTGGCGTCGCCGTTGAACTTGTCTGCAATGATCTTCGCGCCAGACTCCAGCTGTTCCAGCCACTGCGTGATGCCGTTGGAATCGCTGTATCCATAGGTGTCTACGCCGAACTCTGCCATCATGCGTTTTGCGTACTCATATATATCGTTGATCACTGGAACTTTGTTGAACGGCATCAGGTTGTTGACAAAGTTATCAAACACACCATCGGAGAATTTCTGCGCGAAGGTTTCGTAATCGTCCTCATCGCGCCATGCGCCGATCAGACTTTCCACCATCGCGTTCACCGCAGCCGTCACCACATATACAGCCATTGTCCGCAGTACAAGCTTTTTGTTTTTCAGCCACGCCTGCTGGAAGTTGCTGTTTCGCTTGTCTGCTTCAAACTTGCTGTATGCATTCAGCAGCGCATTGTATGTCGTGGTCGGCTCGCTCATAAAGCTGCTCGTCCACTTGGCGACGAAGCTGGGATTGCGCATGTACTGGCTCTTGGTCAGTACGCTGTCAACCACCTGCGTTTTGTATACCACCTCCTCAAACTTCTCCGCCACCTTCTGCATGTAATCCTGGCTGCCGGGGCTTACCTGTTTTGCTACGGCTTGCTTTGCGCCTTCCCACATGAGCGCCCATGTCATCTTGTCGGCCCACTCCGCGCCCTTCATGCTCGCATCAATCACTTTGTCCAGTTTGCTCTCGTCGTGTTTGATCAGCTTGGAAACGCTGCGTCCGATGTTGATATCGAAGAATCCAAGATCCTTCCATGCAGCGATGCCGGAATGCTCCTTCATTTCTTTGATGTTCTGGCGGATCCTCGTTGCGCCAATGCCGGCGCCCTTGATGATGTCGCCCGTCCCCAGCACCATACCGGCGCGGATGATCGACAGCGGCTGCAGGAATGCTACGCGCAGGTTGGCTGCCACCGATGCACGGTTTGCACGGCCCAGCATCATCTTGCTGTAGCTTTCAGCCGTTCCACCTGTTGTTTGAGATCCGTTGATGTCCCTCAACACGTTTATGATGTACCTGTTTGCCGCGTATCCGTAGGCATCTCTGGCAGCGTCACGCACGCTTTCGGTGTACTTCTGGCGGAATTCCTTTTCGCTTCCCAGCGGTATATCCTCCAGCTCGCTCTCCTTGTAGTTAAGCCACTTCACAGCGTCCAGCACCGGCAAGGCCATTGCGTTATACTGCGCCATGTCCGACATATGCGAGGAATAGACATCGAAGATGTTGTTCAGCATAATGCGGTTGTTTGCGCCGCGAGTGATGGGCTTGGTGCTGCTGATGTTCAACAGGCGGTACAGTTCGTTACCCGTGCCTTTATCCGTTTTCGCCGGCATGTGCGTTTTGTCCACTTCGATCGGGAAGTAGTTTTGCTCCGTAAACATGCGGTATCCAAAGCGCTTCATGCTGATCTCGTTGCCCCAGGTGCTGCCCTTGCTGCTCATCATCCGCTGCAGCTTTTCAGCCACGTCCTTCTGGCGTTCCGTCAGCGTTCCGATCATTCGCGCGATATCAGCGTCGCCCACGTTGTGGCCATCGTCACGCACAGTCCTACCCTTGACCTTGAAGTCGCCCACTCGGATGCCCTCGCCGTACAGATGGCCAATACTCTGCTGTCGGCGCATCAGGCAGTACAGGCTCATGATGTTTGCAACAGGGATCTGCACCGTCTTGCCGTTGATCTCAAATGTTTTTACATCCTCGCTCCACTCGCGTGCTTCCTTCGCCGTGTACATTTTGTTGGACGCATCGACGATCTCCCGCGTGTTGAAGGCCAGTTTGCTTTGACCGTCCTGCAGCATTTTGAAGATCTGCTTGCCGCCCTCGCCGTAACGCTCAAACGCATAGATCGGCTGCAGGTTGTCCCAGTTCAGGAATTCAGCAATCTTCCCTTCTGTTTTGATAGGCTTCTGTTCTCTAAGATATCCAATCGTATCCTGCGCCACTTCGCTGACGTGCTTGGCGTTTTCCGCGGAAAGGAATTCATTGGAATGTGTGATGGAAGAGGAGATCGCTGTCAGCGTCATGAACAGCTCCCTCAGTTCTTCGCTGTTCATGCGGTTCAGCGTCATGCTACCGCCCATTTCCTTTTGACGGGCTTCGATCTTGTTTGCGTGTTCTTCCATCATCTCCACAAAACCTCGAGGGAGATCGATGTGTAGATTGAACGTTTTATCAGTTTCTTCGCCGTTTTGATATTTGTTGATTTCGCTGATAATTTTACGCAGATCTGCCACCACGCGTGCGTAGTCACGGTCTTCCTGTGTGTCGCCGCCGCCCGTCAGCTGCGATACGCTGCTGCGGTCGATGGCCAGCAGGAATTCAGCAAGCGGCTTGCGCATGGCTTCCGGCACAAAGCGCTGGTTGCTCGGCTTTGTCAGCCACTTGGCCAGGCGGTCGCTGGTGCGTTTGATCTTGCCGATGTACTCGCGCTGCGTCACGCCCTCTTTGTAGCGTTCCAGGTGCTGCTTTGCACGGTTCAGTTTTTCTTCCGCTTCCTTGCGCTGGATCTTGGCGATACGCTGCAGAGGCTTCAGGCTCTCCATCTGGAACAGGCGGCGGTCGGCGCTGGTGATCCCCTTTTCAAGGCCCTTGCGTTCCTCCAGCAGGCTCTGTTCTTCAGGTGTGTTCGGATCCTCCAGCCGCAGCTCACGGATTCTCGCGTTGATTTCCTGCACGCGGCGTTCGTCGGCGTCCAGTTTGGCTGCGATCTCCTGATACTCGCGCAGCATCTGCGCTTCGTTCGCATCTGCAGCAACGTTTTCCAGTGCATCGGCCAGCAGCTGGCGGTCGGTCTTGTACTCTGTGTCGCGGAGGCTAAAGCGCAGTTTCTCGTTGACATTTTCGGTATTTTCAGATATACTGCTCATAGAAACATCGCGCAGGAATTCCGTGTGCGGCTCTTCGCCGTATTGACGGATCATAGCCTGAGTGATGTTTTTTATTTTTGTTATATCCTTAAAATACCGTTTTCCGTTTTCCATAACCGACACATTCACTCTACCTTCAAAGTAGTTTTCGCCCACCTTAAAAATCGTAGTGTAATAGTCATACTTTTCCACACCTTTATGCGTATGTCCGTGCGTCCCGTCCAGTTCACTCCCTTCGTATGTTCCGGCATCAATAAGGTTATCCAACTCCGGCGCCGCTTTCATTTTCGCTCTGAATATCTGTCCTTTAATCGGTTTCGACGGATATACATATTCATTTGCGCCGATTTTCCCAACAGGCACAGGGTTATCAATGCCTACGATCCGACCTCTAAACTTTTCTTTGATGATTTTTTTCGCAAGCTGCAGCATTTCTGCATTCGTCAGACCATCAAACTTCGCTTGATCCGTCTGCACATCAACGAAGCGTGTGCCATCATCAAATTCGCGCAACGAGTATTCTGCTTCTTCTGTTTCTTCTCGCTGCTCAGTCTTCGTTTCAGGCGCGCGCTGCTGCGTCGTTTTTTCGCTCTGAGCGGCTTTCTGCATCGTGCCTGGATTATTCCTGCCCGCCATGTCCAGCGCCTGATACCACAAATGCTGCGCCTTCTCCCACGCTTCCCGATTGTCGCGCAACAGGCGGGATTCCTCGGTGCTGCCGCGGATGCCCTCCATCGCCTTTTTGATCGTGTCGATGAATTCAGCAATCCAGTCACCGATCTTCTGGAACAGCGTCCTGTCCGTCTGCGCGATCTGCGTCAAGGCGTCCACGTCGGCAAACATCATTTCGCACGCGTCACAGACAACCTCTTCCATCGCCGCGCTTTCGGACATGGTCATGCCGGCAGCCTTGGCCTTTTCGATCTGCCCCTGTACCAGCACCTTCAGCGTATTCTCGCCGGTGGAGTAATAGTAATTCACCAGCATGTCTTCCATCTCGCGGTACTTGTCGGGCGACCAGTTGCGGATCACATGCGTGAATTCATGCGCAGCTGCGCGCATGATGGCCTGCTCGTTGTTCTTGCCGGCGAACATGTCCAGATACACCGTGTTCGTCTGCGGATCATAGATGCCGTTTGCGCCCATGCGCTCGCCGTTCTTGCCGATAGGCGACTCAAAATACGCAATGTTGATATGCATCTTTTCCGCGACCTTGCGAACGGCCTGGATGGCTGCCTGCTGCTTTTCGCTCAAAGGCGCGCCGGTGTAGCGGTTTACATTGAAGCGCTTTGCTTCCGCTTCGCTGACAGATCGGAAACCACCGCTGCGGATCTTGATCACGCCGCCCTGGTTGAGCTGGCGCACTTTTTCGACATACTCCGGAGCGATCTGCGTTTTGTTTTTCGTGATCGGCGGATCGTACGTTTTAGGCTTGATAACTTCCTGCTCGGTCTGCTGCTGTTGCTGCTGCTGTTGCTGCTGCGTCTTCCGATCCGTTTCCTGATCATCCATATTGACTGCGCGCGGCATGCCGTCATGCATGGGCGGCTTTTTCTGCGTGTTCGAAGGCTGCTGCTGTTGCTGCTGCTGCTGCGTTTGCTGTTGCTGTTGCTGCTTCGTCTGCTGCTGCTCGGTTTCCGTGCTGTCCTTATTGACCGCGCGCGGCATGCCGTCATGCATGGGCGGCTGGGCTTTGTCGCTCTTTGTCCGGCCTTCAATATCCGTTACCGTCGGACGCGTGTCATCATGTACGACCTTTCGCTCGTTGACCTTGCCTTCGTCATCAGCAACCGTCTGATTCTTCATGTCCTCTGCGGTCATGTTTTTG
>JAEIGA010001989.1_pt1 | contig 32633 bp, 62 predicted proteins | sample 9270691 | NCBI WGS metagenome assembly JAEIGA01 (sample SAMN17057246, study PRJNA624740) | gut metagenome | biome: biome; isolation source: fecal sample | host: Bos grunniens | place: China: Xizang | collected 2019 | reverse complement strand
TTTTCTTTTTTCTTTTTAATCTCCATCGTAAAAGGCGGGGGGTTGTTCTCTTATCTCAACTAACCGCCTTAAATACTCAATATCTATCTCGCCTCTATCCGCTTGCTTGTGATGTTGCGTACATAAGCATATCAAATTATTATTATTTAATAACCCGTCCTCGTACTCTTTTAATTTAATTATGTGATGTACCTCTAAGCCCTCGTATGTATATACGCCCTTATCTTTGCAAACCTCACATAGATTATGTGCGCGTTCTCTTATCTCTCGGGATTTCTTAGCCCATTTATAAGTATTTCTTAACTTACGTTCGTTACCGCCTCGGTATATCTTACCTTTAGTACATATGTAGTTGCTATCGTGTATCTTACCGCACTTACTACACGCTTTATACATTTAACCGCCCCTCTTTTGCGTGTTTAACGCTTTGTATTATATCGTATAACGCGTTTATTTGACGTTCTAGGCGTTTTAGTGTATTATTAAGACTTTTTATTTATTCTTATTTGTTACGCCCTTTAAACGTCATTTTTTAACGTCTTATACTATCTCTATAATCTGTCCTACATAGATTAAGTCTCTGTTTTTAATTTTATTATGCTTTACTAACTTATCTACTGTAGTATTATAACGCTTTGCTATTGCGCTTAATGTATCGCCCTTTTTAACCTCGTATTTTTGCGTTTTAGGGCTTTTAACCTTTTTAGCCTTATTGCTCTTAGGCTTTTTCTCGTTATCGTCTTTAATCGCCGTTTTTTTGGCTTTAGCGGTATAGCCATTAAATCCGCCCTCTTTAATTACCTTTGGAAAATCTGTAAAACAGTAGTTTGTATCTACTCTTATACTTCCTACACGTCCGTTATCTGAGTTCTGCCATAAATCAAAACTATTAAAACTAAAGTTAGGTTTAACGCTACTCCAACTTGCTACCCACTTAGTACAGTTATTTAATCGCTTTGTATCTATCTTGCTATTAAACCAATATAACGACGCGTAAACGCCTGCTACATAGCCTAAAACCTCTAACGTACTACAAAAACCTATAATCGCCTCTGTAACGCCTTTTTTGTCCTTAGCCTGCCACGTTGCGTCCTCTACGTCGATATATACAGGATATTCAAACGTTTTGTCCTTTAAACAATTATCATACAAAAATTTAGCCTCAGCCACGCCCTCGTTAAATGTCTTAGCACAACTATAATAATATACGCCTATAGGAAAATTTAAAGCCTTAGCCTCTTTGTATAATCTTTCGTATTGGTTATCCTTTGCTTTTGTACGCCCTGCGCCGTAGCCTGTATAACCGCCTCTTAATATTGCAAAATCAAAACCCGCGTTTTTAATCGCCTGTATTTTAATATTGCCTTGGTGTTTTGAAACGTCTACGCCTTTAATCATCATTGCCCGCCTCCTTGTCTGTGATGTTTTTAATACCACTAAACAAACCGCACGCGCTTAGCCCTAGTGCGATACCTACTAACACGCCGTTAACTACTCCATAACCCAAACTAACCCCGTCAATAGTAACGCCTAAAATAACGCCTATGATGAGGTCTAAAATTGGAATATATTTAGTTTTTATAATGTCGGCTCTCTTGCATACCTCAGCAAGTCCCATTATAAGACTTACTTGTGCAATAGGTGTTAGTAAATATGCTATTAACTCGTTAATCTGCATATATACCCTCCTTTTTTTAATTTGCTAACATATACTCTTTTTATATCATAACAAATCAATAACATATTTACAATACCTTTTATAATTTATTTTGTTTTGTCAATAAATGTTACAATTACAATAGTTAGGCATATAATACCTGTTATCATTACGCTTGTACTCATAATCTACCTCCCATCTATTGCTACACATAACCATAATACAATAAACATAATACAAATAATTACTCGCATATATTTACTCCTTAATTTAAGATTATTTCGTATAAATACTTTTTAACCATATTTTTATAATTATCTAAGCACTCTTTACAAGGCTTTACAACGCCGTCTAAATCCGCTTTGCTAAAATCATCATCAACCTGTTTAATAACTTCTTTTACGCGGTTTCTATAGCGTGCCTGCGCCTCTTCGTAGCCTCTGCGGTAGTCTGTGCAACTATTAACCATTTTAAACCTCCTTTAATCGCATTTAAACCCCGTTAATTGTCCGTCTCTGCCATACGTTACAATATACGTTGTTATCCCGTAGTGTTTCGCGCACATATTTTCAATTTTACACCCTCTTGCTTTTTCGTAGTCGTAAGGAAAAAATACAACGTCCGCCTCGCTTAATAACTGTATGCTTTTACCTAAACACCATAGCGGTTTATTTTTCGCGTCGTTTTCGTCTAAAATGCTATTTATAAACTCGATGTTTTTGTTAGGAAAAATATCTCTCTTAATTGCGTTTTTTAGTTTTTCGCGTTCTAATATAATTTCCTCTCTTGTCTTGTTTCTCATAGGTTGACTTATAAAAATTTTAATTATTTTTTTATCTGCCATTTAAAACCTCCTTTTTGATTTTTTGAGGGGCGTTAAGCCCCTCGTTTACTATTCAACTCTTTCAAATCTGTCTAATATCTGTCGGACGTCATCTACTAGACTATCAATTAACCTTACCTCGTCGTCATTTAAAGCCTCTTTTTTGTACGCCTCCTCTAGTTCGTCAAGTTCCTTTTGTGCCTCGTGGTATTTATCGCTTAACCACTCCTCGACGTACTCAAACGCGCTCTCGCGCCCTCTTTCATAATTGTTCATTTTTAAAACCTCCTTGATTAAGTATACAAATATTATACACCTAATAAAGATATATTAAAATGATATTTTTTAACTACTTCTTGATATTTTTTAATTAGTTTTTAAATAATATTTTAGCTATGTTTTTTCGTACCTCTTTAGCGTGTTTATCTATTGCGCTTTTTTCCTCGTCTGTTTTTGCCTGTCTCATAGCGGTTAAAAACTCGCTATTAAACTTATCGTAAATCTCGTTAAAATCCATTTTATGCCTCCTTTAATAATCCATAAAACTTTTTAGATAATAAATAACCTCTCTTATTGTTGCCTCTTCGCCGTTTACTTTTTCTAGCACTTCGCCCGCGATTAAAAACGCCTCTATATCGTGTATGTCTCTATCTGCTTTTAACATATCATCACTATAAAACCAATAGTCTCCGTCCTCATCTGCTACTTTATACGGGTATGCTTTTTCCTCGAAAACATCTATTATCACTCCTTTTGTGCCTGTTGGAAATAGTTCATTCCCTGCGCCGTCGTGGTCTGTTGTTGTTAATACCTCGTCGCCTACTTTAAATTTTAATTTTCTCTTTAGTTTCATATGTTACCTCCTTAATCTTTGCGGGGCTTTTTGCCCCGCTTTATTATTTTACCAAATAAACATATCTACTTTGTAATTTGTAAAAATTGATTTACCGTATTTTGTATTTATCACTAAATACTCTGAGTTATCGCCGTACTTCTTAGCGTCCTCGCCGTCTACAATACTCCAACTTTTAATCCCTTTAAATGTTACCATTGGTTTTTGTTCGTCGCTATCCTTGTCCCAAATTTCAACTAATGCCTTGCTTAAATCTGCTTTCATCATTGTTCTTTCGTAAGTTTTAATCATTTTTTTAATCCTCCTTGTTTTGTTAAATTCTCCTTAACTATGTATCAATTATAGCATTAAACAATAAGGATTTGAATGATGTTTTTTAACCACTTTGTGATTTTTAATTGATTATTTTTAATCTTTCCTTAACTCTTTAGAATAGCCTTTTAATACTGTAAAATGGTCTCTCATATGTTCCGCGTGTATGTTATGTTCTAATCTGCCTTGATTATATAAATATAAACATATACTACATAAAATCTCGATTATCTCAACTAATAGATTTTTATAAAACTTAATCTTTTTAAACATCTAAAACCCCCCTTTACTCCATCGGTTCACAATAAATCACGTCGCCCGCTCTGTCTGTAATGATTTTATATATTACCTCGTCGTCTTTGTAAGTCTCACTATTATATTTTTCTTGTTTTGGTTCTAAGGTTGACTTACTACAACGCGTCGCGGTAAATATAACCGCTACAATTATAAACAATGATAATATAAGGCTTAACGCCTCGGTTTTAATATCTGTCATTTTGTTTTTACCTCACTTATTAACTCATATAATCTTATACTGTCGGGGTTTTTGCGGTCAATTTCGCACTCTATCCCGTATAACTTAGTTATTGTATACTCTTGCGTGAAAATGTCGCTAAAATGCGCGTTTAAACGCCTCATAACCTCACGTCCTACGCTCCACTTGTAATTAGTGGGCTTGTAGTCGGGTTTTAATATAATAATATCATATAGATATTTAATAACGTTTATATCTGTCGTAACTGTTTTGTTATTGCTCCTGCCGTTGTTTTTTAACCCTGTTAAATCTATCATATTAACCCTCCTTAGCGTCCGCTACTTCCAAAACCATTTGCGCCACGTTCTCCGCCGTCTAAATGCTCTACGGGTTCAATTAACGCGTCTATAACAGGTGTAATAACTAACTGTGTTATTTTATCGCCTGCATTTACTTTATAGTCTACGCGCCCTAAATTGTATAATTTAACTACGATTTCTCCATTGTAACCCTCGTCAATTAAACCATCGCTAACTATTGAGTGATTAACATTTAAACCGCTTTTACTAATTAAGATACCTGCGCAACCTTTAGGAATTGCAACGTGTACGCCCGTTCTAAAAACCGCGCTCCCTTTTGCTTTAATTGTCTGAGTATTACGGGCTTTAATATCATAGCCCGCGTCCTGTTTATGTGCTTTTAAAATTGGATATGCTCCCTCGTCGTATTTTACCTGCATAATTGTTGTAACCTCCATTTTTTTACGTTTTTTCTCGTCTTTTATATCCTCGTTATTTTTTACTTGCTCTTTTACCGCGTTTAGCAACCATTTGCCGTTTACATCAGTAAGTTTTTGATAACTTTCACTCTCAAAAAAATCTGTTATCTTTTTTACCTTTTTTTGCGCGTCCGTGTTCTTGTATGTCTTGCGTATATGGTGTTTATAATCTAGTGTGGCGCGTTCGATGATAGCACACGCTAAATCTACATAGTTGTTATAAGTGTCTAACATTTACTCGCCCTCCTTATTAAGTAAATCGTATATCATCGCCATAGTTGTGCTTATATCTACTAATTGTTTATTTATGCTAGTTAATGATAACGTATTCAAAACGTCATTACTTATATTACCTAGTTCTTTAATTTCTTTTACTAAATTGTCTATTTCTTTATTTTCGTTTATTACTTGTTCCGTTCTACTCATACTTACCCTCCTTAGTTCCATTTATCGTCTATAACCTTATTTGTAATAGCCTTTATAATATCGTCTCTTATTAAATTAAAATATCTTTTAAACTCGTACTCGTCCATATTGTCAAGCCTGCACGTCATACGCTCTAGCCCGTAAATTTCGCTTTTAAAATAAAATCTAACCTTTATCACTTTACCACTCATATAATACCCGTTTACATTTATTATCTCGACAAATGGATATATCTTGTATATATCCTCTTTTAGTCTGTCTAAATGCTTATTGTATAACTCTTCGATTTCTCTACTCATATGCTACCTCCTTAATATACGGGGGCTTGTCGCCCCCTGCTTTTACTCGTCTACCTCTTCTTTGCCGTTCCACTCGTTCCAACTCTTCTCACTCATTTTATTAAATCCGTTTATATACATATCTTTTTCGCTTTTGTATTCTACAACGTTTTTATCCATATACTCTTTGTACTCTTTTTCGTTTTTAAATTGGAATGTTACCGCATTACTAATATTTAAAAAATAAACTCCTAAACTTTCAAAAACATTTATTGTGCTTGTTTGTTTTCCGCCTTTTATTGTAATTTCTGCGCTAACGTCCTTTTTAATATGGTTTATGTTTAATAACTCTTTGTGTTCTGTCATTACTTTTAATGTGCTTAATAATAAATCAACTTTTTTCATTTTCTTTTACCTTGCGCCTTTTGGCGTCCCTTTCATTTATTGATAAGTCTATTATAAGGGATAAAAGGCAAAATGTTAATGATGTTTTTTAACTACTTAACACTTTTTTATTGATATTTTTTAACGTCTTTTAAAACGTTCAATTCTGCCATCTAATATATCTAAGTAAATGTAACCTGCTAACCAAACAACACCTGACGCGATAACACGCGCTAAAAAATACTTATGAACGATTAACGGGTTAGTATTTATCGTAAACTCGCCAAAAAAGAAAATTAACACGCTTAGTATCATTAAGCCGTAGGCTATAACCCTTTTACGTTTTTCGCGCTCCATATTATCCCTCCTTTATTTTAGTAACATATAATAGTTATAATATTGTCATTTACACTAAATGTACATAAGCCGTCAACTTTTAACTTGTCTATTTTTAATCCGTTCTCTATTGTTATATTTTCTACTTTACCTTTGTATATTTCCTCAGTCTTTGCGCTTAATAACAATATTTGCACTAACTGACATTTAGGCATTTTTTTTAATAACTTTGTAACTTTCATATTATACCTCCTTAATCTTTGAGGGGGCTTGTCGCCCCCTGTTTATTTAATGTCTTGCATTATATGCCCATATAATATCTTTAATAATTAAACTGTCTTTATATGTAGCGTATACAATACCATCTATAACTTGACTATCAAATATACACATAACTCTTTCAATTTCGTCTTTTCTGTCGTAAAGTTTGTCTAACTCGTCCGCGCTTGCTTTGTTATCCTGCGCGTCGTGTATTGCGTTCCATATTCTGTCGTTAGCATTGTATAATTTGTGTTGGTTATCCTCCCATTTGCATACAGGATATAATTTTTCTCCTTTTTTGTTTTTGTATAATTTCATCATATAAAACACCTCTTTCCTACCCTGCGGGTAACTTATTTATTAACTATGTAACTATTATAAGCCCTAAAAGATAAAATGTTAATGATGTTTTTTAACCACTTTATAGTTTTTTATTGATTATTTTTATACCTCGTATTTTTGCTCTAGTTCCTGCGCTATTAAATCGTTAGCGCGTCTTAGTCCGTCCGCTAACGCGTCCTCATACTCTAAATCATTATTGTTTACATACTCGTTAAAATCATACTCGCACTCTATCGCCTCGTTTTCGATGTTTTCAAATAATCGCTCCAACGTAAACCCTTTAATCGCTTTAATGATTACTTTTACCGCCTCTTTGTCGTTCTCGTTATTCTGTACGCGGTTAATCGCGTCACTTAATTTTACTCTTGCCATAACTTGCCTCCTTTACTGTAGCACTCTTTACATAAATAATATTTACTATGTTTTTTCTCTACCTCTACGCAATTATCTTTTTTCTGTACTGTCGTTACCGCTAAACTATTGATATACTCGCCCGTATTAACTCTCTTACCAACTACGCGCCCGCATACATAACAACGTACTTTATTACTTTTTTTATTAAACATATTACACCTCCTTATATGTCTCTTTAAAATCCGTTTTACTTTGACACCTTGCGCAAAACATCGTTTTTATATGTCCCTCTTTACGCTTGCGTCCCTGCGGTCTCGGTATAACCATTTTTAAACCGCATTTAGTACAATATAGATTACTATAATACATTGCTTTACGTCTCACTCTTACACCTCCTCAGTCGTTTATTATTAAGGGGCTTAACGCCCCTCTTATTACTCTTTAATCCAATAGCCATAGACACATCTTGTCTCGTCCCTGCTACAGTCGTATGTATCATTTATAACGCCGTCTATTACCGCTACTAAGTGTGTGCTTACTTTACAAATAATAGTTCCTTTTGGTAGTTCGTCCGCTTTTAGATGGACTTTACACCCTGTGCCTATTCCCATAGTTGCAACAAACTTAAATCCTAACTCTTTTAGTAGTTTGCTCGATGTTACTTTATATACTCCGTCTCTCGCACTACTTCTTGTTTTTCTTCTTTTGGTTATTCTCTCTTTTTTTGCTAGTTCGTTTATTCTGTCGTATATTTCCTTATAATCCTTACCGCTTGCAATTGCTACCGCTCTACATACACAGTCGTTAGCCTTGCCCTTAAAATACTTGCTACGTCCTCCGTCGTTATAGTTAAATTTCATTTTTAAAACCTCCTTTATATCCTACGGGGCATAAGCCCCGTCTTTTAATATATACACTCTGTAATTTCAAATTTAATTGCGTTATCTAGTTCCATACCTAAATTTTTTCTTTTTTCTTCGTTTTTCTTTATTCTAACTTTCATTGCTAGTAGTTCTAATTTGTTGCCGTGATATTTTAATGTTTTACCACTTTTAAAAGTTACTATCATTGTTTTCATTGTTGTTTACCTCCGTTTGATTTATCTTATATACATATTATACAACTCTTTTTAGGTCTTGTATAATTCATTGTGACTATAACCGGACTTGTTGTTATAAATATAGACTAATATAAAATTTTTAAATAAACCTCATAACATATTTACTTTTAACCCCTGCTTTGCTATAATAAAAGCGTGGAAATTCTAGTTTGGTTTTTTTAATTTCATTTTATTTTTTTACCTTCTTTTGACATTAAAAAGGGAGGCAACCTTTATAGGTTGTCTCCTTTTTTGTTGTTAAAAAGTTTTTTAAGAGATTTTTAAAAATGATTTATTTATATCTTGAATACTTCAAGTTATAATCGTTACGGCGGTTTGTGTTACCGCCGTTTTGAATGGGGGATATTGTGTATTAAAGAAAATTTATAAAAATTAACCTCTACTCTTATATTATATCAAATCAATTATTAAATTACAAGCCTAATATATCTTTATATTGTCTCATATCGTCCCTTAATTTTTCCTTGCGTCTATCCTTGCCCGTTACCTCATAAGGTATGCACATTTCAAATAAACGGCTATATATACGTTGTTTTCGTAAATCCTGCGGGTGTTTCAGTTCGTCGCCTGTTAAATTGGTTGTAATGATTATTGGTAGCCCTGCGCGGTAACGCGCGTCTATTACGTTTTGTATTATCTCGCCCATATACTCAGTATCTCGCTCGCTTGCTAAATCATCAATAACCAATAGCGAAAACTTGTTAAGCCCGTCTATGTAGTCTTGTTTGCCGTCGTACATTCCCTGTAGCGTGTTTACTATCCTTGCAAAATTTGTAACAAGTACGCTATAGCCCTTGTCTATTAACTTGTTAGCAATGCAACAACTTATAAACGTTTTACCCGCTCCAACGCCTCCAAATAATAGCAAGCCTTTGCCTTTTTCCCTCATTAAAGAAAAATTGTTAGTGTAGCGTTGCGCTAAGTCTGTTAAACGTTCGTTTGCCCTGTCGTCGTTCTCAAAAGTGCATTTTAATAAATCCTTGTCTACAGATCCTATAGAACGATTTTTATTTATCTCTTTTTCACGCTCTAAACGTTTTAACTCTTGCTCCTCAGCCTTTAAACGCTCGCTAGCGCATTTACACAAGCAAAACGGCGTTTTTATTTCGTCTAGTATTCTTACCTTTGCTTGTTTTGGTGTGTTACATTTACCACAATATAAAAGCCCGTCTTGTAAGTAGTCGCCCTCTTCGGCTTTTATATCTGTTTTAATGTCTAATATGTTTCCTAATTCCATTTTATACCTCCATCGTATACGGGGGCTTGTCGCCCCCTGCTTTATTATCTAGCCGTTAATACTAAACAATGGCTATACTGTCCGTATGGGTAACAATATTCGTTGTCGTTATCGTTATAAACCTTACAACGTCTCACCCTGTCGCCGTCCTCTTTAATTGTTACAAAACTATTAGTCCTCTTGATTACCTCAAAATCAACTTTTAAATTGCGGTCGCCTATAAATCTAGTTTCGTATGTTTTGCCTGTTTCAAATTTAATCATTGTTTAAATCCTCCTTTAATCCTCGGGGCTTATCGCCCCTCGTTCATTGATAAGTCAATTATAAAGGATTAAAGGTTAAATGTTGATGATTTATTTTAATCACTTTAGTTTTTAGCCTTGATTATTTTTAATCTTATAAAATATCGTCTAAACTATCGTCGTAGGCATTTACTAACGCTTTGCGTTTTGTAGTTGGTTTATCAAAGTTGTTACGCTCCCACGTTCTAACTGTTGCCTGCCAATTTTTCATTTTATTACGTCCAACTTTCCACCCGTTAGCCTCATAGTAATTTATAAACTTTATAGCGTCTACGTTGTTATTACGTTCTTTACAATATGCTTGTACCTCTTCAAGTGTTGGAGGTATAAAACGTTCTCTTTTTGTTGTGGTTTTTTGTGGCTCGTCCACAATAATATTATTTATATTATTATTTATATTATTATATATATTATTATCTTGCAAATTTTGTGAGCCTGCCTTACAATTTTTGTAAGGCTGATTATCAATTTTTGTAAGTCTGCTTTTTAAAATTCGTGAACGTCCGTCAAATGCTACCGCCTCAATATATCCGTATTTTATAAGTTTAGATATTGAATTAGATACCTTTGTAGCGCTACATTGACAAAAGTCCGCTAAGTATTTATTACTTGCATAACACCCGTCTATTCCGTTGTCTAAACTATCAATTTCAACTAAAATTATCTTGTCAAGTGCATTTAATCTGTCGTCTAAGTATACCTCGCGTGGTATCCATACGCCCTTAAAATCTCTGTTTTCCATTTTTTTATAATCTCCTTTGTATTTATATTTTGGATAATAAAAAAAGGCTTATATAGATATATACAAGCGTTATTTATATCATAATTCGGAGGAACAATGACAAAAATAACGGAAGATAAACGCCCGCATATACCTATATAAACCTTTTTTAATTATCTTCCGCTATTATATTATCATATATTTAATTGTAAGTCAACTACTTTTTTAAAGAATAAACCGCAACTTTACGCCCTGTATATTTGCATAGTTTTTTACCTATAGGCTCTACTATTCCTTTTTTGCTTAGTTCGGTTAAACGTGGCGCGGTAAAATTGCGCTCGCTTGTTGGTATATAACCCTTTTTTTGCATATATACGGCGCACTCTTTCGCCGTTCCATCTTGCAAGCGTAAAAACTCTATAATCTGTTTATACCTTAACGCCTTATTTACTTTTTCCTCGCTCTCGCCTCTTGTCTCTAATGTTACTATTTCGCCTCGTCTTGCTCGTTCCATTTTTTACCTCCATACTCTTCAATTATCTTGTTTATCCTGTGCATATACTCGTAACACGTCGTAGCGCTCGTTTTTTTGCACTTTTTAACCTCTTTTACGATTAACCTTAATAAATCCTCGTCTTTCATTTAAAACGCCTTTAAACCTCCTTTATTTCGATTATAACGGCGTGTCGGTCTGAGTAATTAAAACTATCGCTAAATCCTTTTACAAATTTTTGACTATCGTCTGTTAATTTCCCGTATTTTACTAACGCGTCCAATATGAATTTTTTACTAAACGCGATATTGTCTAAATCGCGTCTTTTGTTTTGCTCTATCCATACAAAGTCTATCTTAACAGGTTTATTAAAATGCGGTAAATCCTTTATATATTGCCCTATATCCGCCTCAATATTGCGCTTATACTTGCTTGCCTTGTAAGGATTTGCACGACAAACGTTAATATAATCGTTTAACGATGGTAACTTTAAATCTATTCTACAAATCATAAATAATTTTTACCAAATATCTTGATAAACTCCTCTCTACTGTGCAACTCTTCAAATTTTTGTTGGCATAGTTTTTTTAACTTTAAATCTAACTCGCGGTTAAAATGTACGCCCGCGTTACTTAAATTATGATGATACGGGCATAAATAAACAGTACAACCATATTTGTCGCTATGTTTTCGGTTATATCCCGCGTAAATATGGTGTAAATGTACATAAGGATTACCGCATACATAACACGCCTTATCATTGCTTATAATTGATTTACTCATCGCGCCACGCTCCACTCTCTGTCAATTTGTGCCTCTAATAATCTTAGTTGTAATTTAATGCTTGCTATTGCCTCTAAATTTGCCTTGTATACTGTCTCGGCTACGTCTCTTTTAAATCTTGCCTCAGCAACCGACGGCACGCCGTAACACGTCTTATCTATTAAACCTATAGCCATACCCTCGGCGCGTAGGTTTAAGCACTCACTACGCAAAAGTATTTTATAGTTTTTTTCCGCGTCCGCGTAGTCCGTCCCGCTCTTCCTTAATTGCTTTATGCTAGCGTCTAATTGTTTTAGTTTTGCTTGCAATTCTAAGTATAAGTCGTCCATATATTACCTCCAATTATAGCGGGGTTTAAAACCCCGCTTAAATGCCTTTAAAAAGGTAAACCCTCTAACTCACTATCTAACGTAGCATCGACAAAAGAAAAATCATCATTTACAACCTCGCCCGCGCCTTGCTCGTGTCTATCCTGTGTCTTGTTCTCCATAAAATAAAAGTCCTCTAACACAACGTCGGTTGTATATACTGTCGCGCCGTCTTTTGTATAACTTCCTGTCTGTATGCGCCCTGTAATTGCTACCCTATCGCCCTTTTTAACATATTTAGCCATAACCTCAGCGGTCTTGCTCCATACAATACAACTTATAAAATCAGTTTCGCGCGTTCCGTCCTCTCTCTTTTTGCCTCTGTCTACCGCTAAGGTAAATCTTATATAATTAGTCCCGCTTTGTGTCTGTTTTAACTCCATTTCTTTAGTCGTTCTACCAATTAGGCATACTTTATTCATAATCAACCTCCATTAAGTAATTATTAACCAATTCTAACGCCTTATCCTTGTTTATTGGTATATCTACAAATTTTCGTTTATCATCGCGCAAGTGTAAGCCTCTTAAAAACTCCCACTCTACGCCGTAACATTGTTTATATGCTATTCTATATAGATTTAATTGATACGCTAAATATTCTTTGTCTAGCGTAGCCGTTCTTTTAATATCTGCCCCGCCTATTTTACCATCTAATTCAATAACCAAATCTAAACGCCCCGCGCTTATTGGTTTACCATCATTAAACAGTATAACGGGTATCTCATTACCCTTTACAGTAAACTTGTATTTATTCATTAAAAATTTAAAATTATGTAGTTCTTTTAAATCGCACTCTATACCCTCTTTACAGTATTTTTCTATTGCGTCGTGGGTTTGTGTTCCATTAACGCGGGCGCGCTCTAAAACGTCGCGCCTCACGTTGTTATATTTGTTACCAAATTTACTTTTTAATATCTGAGTAATTGACGGGACTATAACGCCGTTTACTAAGTATATATGTTCGTTGTCGATATACTCCAACGTATAGCCTTTTATTGTTGTTACAAAGTCCATTACTTCACCTTTACCCTTATACTAGATTTAACAGGCTTAATATCGACGTACTCGTCGTAAATGTCGGGTTTTTCCTCGCGTAACCTCTTGCTATCGAATTGCTCGCGGTCTGTACTTGCAATATATGTTATGATGATGTTATCATTTTCAAGTTTAATTATACCGCGTTTTTCCATTTCGTCTTTTATAGCCGTTTTTATTAGTTCCTCGCGTTCTTTTAATTGCTTGCTTAGTTTTTGTATTTCGGCAAGTGTTCGCGCGGTTTCCTCAGTAATTACCGCGCCGTCATTAGTTAGTTTTATTAACTCCATTTTTTTCCTGCTCCTTTTGTAGTTTGTTTATGATGTTACTTGCTTTTGTTAATGCTAAGTCCTCTATTTTTTCGATTTTTTCAACCTCGCATAACTTCTTTTTTCTATCCTCAGTAAGCAACGCTTTTAACTGTTTTACCTGTTCGGGTGTTGCTCTTCTTACTTCCTGCGCCTGTTTTACCTCTTCCGCGCTTGCTATTGATACGTCTATACCAAATCCCGCAAAACCTAACGCGCGCCCTACGGCGCTAGTTTCACAATTTTCGATAAATGATGTTTTGTTTATATATCCGTCGTTTTCTTTTTCGTAGGCGTGTCCCGTTCCTAGTTCGTGTACCTCGCCGTTTACTGTGTAGCCTGCTACGGCTTTAAACATACAAACGCCGTTTTCAACGCTTAATAATTGAGTTGTGATAAATCCCGTAGGATATACCTTGCGAAACGCTTTTACTCTCTCGCTAACTTCCGCGTACTCTTTGCCCTTAATATTGGTTGTTGATATTTCCGCGTTTGCCTTTTTTAGTTCTTCATAATCCATTTAATTTACCTCCTTAATGTCTTTTAATAAGTTTAACGGGTTATCAACTTTAAACTCTACCGCTAATCTATAAGCCATATCTAATGGCGGTTTTTGTTTCCCGTTCTTAATCTTGCTATATTGCGCCTCGGTTAATCCTAGACGTTTTGCAACGTATACGGCTTTATATCCGTTTTTACGTTCCCACTCGATAAGATTTTTTAACACGTTTTCGCCTCCTTTCGATACATCTATTATATCATAAATCTTTCGATTTTAGCAAGTTTTTTATGTATTAGAGGGGCTTTTTTGCCCCTCTTTTTACTCTGTATATTCATACTCACTTATATATTTTATGTTGTGATGGTCGAATATTTTTACAAGTCTATTAAATCTCTCTATATCGCGTTTTGGCTCTATCCATACGCTCTCGCCGTCGTAAGTCAATTTTAAGGTGTCTTTAATGTTTAAATGATTAAACTTGATTAAATCCTCTTTACTAATATTTATTCTTGCTAAATATGTTGTCATAATTTACCTCCTTAATTTTTATATACTGTAATTATATAGCCCTCGTCGTCTTTATCTACACTTTTTATCATTTTATAATTTCCAAACGCTTTTATAAAGTTCTTTATGAATAAAAAGTGATTATCGCCCTCAAAATGTACTAATGTATTATCGTTTACCTTATTAACTAATTCTTTTAAATCTTTCATTTTGCCTCCTTAAATTCTTACACCTAATGCCATACATTCTTTTTTTGCGTTACAAAACTTAATCCAATTTTCTGTATTGTAATTTGCTTTTACGTTCTCTCTTGCCTCTTTATATTTCTTTAATGCCTCTGCTTTTTTAATTTCTAACATTTGTTAGCCCTCCTTTGTTTTATCTGTAATAATTATACACCCGTTAAGGCTTATTGTTAATGATTTATTTTAACATTTTTGCAATTTTTTATTGATATTTTTTAAGCAATTAAAAAAGAGGCTTGCGCCTCCTTTTTATAATGTTTCTATGTAATTTTCAAGTTCTTTTATTGTTGTTAAACTATCGAATGTCTCGCCGTTTGGATATGCCTTGCCGTTTTTGTTTAATTGCCAATAGTTATACTCAGGTGTAAATGATTTGTATAAAAAGTCACTCTCGGGACTATATCCGTCGGTTGTTTCTGTTGTATGCGCCCACATTCCGTTTGCACAACCTGTCGCCCCAACTTTAAAACATACATAACCTATATAACCTAACTTGATAGCCTCTTTTAAAAATTTTCTCATATCCTTTAATTTGGTTAATGATAACTTGTTATTCCACCAATCAAAAATACTTAATTCGTTACAAACCTCGCTAATTCTTAAAGTGCGTACATACTTTCCATATCTGCTTTCCTCTAATTCCTGTATTTTCTCCTCAACTACTTTTAATACTTCCTTTGCGTTATACTTTGAATAATCTTTCATTTTTAAAAATCCTTGCGCCTTTTGGCGTCCCTTTCTTTATTTGATAAATCAATTATAACCCCTTTTTTATCTTTTGTATACTTCATTGTAACTATAACAAAACATCTTGTTATAAACTTAGACTATATACAAAAAAGGGCGGTAAATCCCGCCCCTAAAAAGAGTATATGTAAAAAAATGTAACAACCTTTATAATTTACCCTCGCTTTTTAATTGCTCGTATTTATGCTCTACATAAGAGTTACCGCCTAAACTTTTGTAATGCTCGTACTCTTCATAAAAACGCTGATACTCTATCTCTTGTTTGTGGTCTCCACTCTCTACAGATGATAAAAACGTTATCAAATAGTTTTTACAGTTCTCTAGGTCTACTTTGTCTATATGTTTATTTATACTCTCTAATTTCTCGTCTATCGCGTCTAATTGCTCTTTAAATAACACTTTTAACCCTGCCTTTATCTTTGTTGCTATAAATATAATACCGCTTAGCATTGTTACAATTAAAGTAATACTTGTGCTTATCTGTCCTAAATTTATTTTTTCCATTGTCCGCCTCTTAATTAAACGATAACGTCAACTCGTCAATATTAACAAATAACGGCGCGTTATTATCCGCGTTAAATCCGCCTTGTTTTGTTAATTCAATAGTTAATGTTTTATCGTTAATCTTTGTAATGTTTGTTATTATGGTTGCGTCTGTCAATACGTTATACCCTCCCGCGATATATCCGCTATCTAAAACATAACTATTATCCGTTTTAATGATGTTTAGTTTTAAACTATCTGCGGTTATATTGGTTATATCCTCAGCACTCTTACTTAATTGTATTGTAAATGTTATTTTCTGCGCGTTATCTGTGCAAAATCCCGTTGTATATGCTCCGTTTAGCACTTCGGTGTCGTTCGTTGCATAATATAACGCCTCGTACACGCTCTTATTTGCGATTTTAAGCCCGTTTTTGTCTATGGTTAATATTTCCTCGTTGTTTTCGTCAAACGCTCTTAAAATACTGTTTTTGTCGTTCGTACCGCCTAATATAAACACGCCGTCGATACTATAAAACGGGTTATACGTTCCGTTTATTCCGCTTTTGCTGATACTAAAACCGCTATTGCTTAGTTTTATTACGTTTTCCGCGTCCTCTTTTGGTAGCCTGTCAAGTATTAAAACCTTGTCTCCATCTTGCACGATGTAATAACTCTCTAAAACGTCCCATAGTTCGCCCGTAGCGGTTTTTATTTCGTCGTTTACGTTTATTTGCAAATCATTTGTAGCCGTGTCTATTGCGCTATTGATATTTGACATTAAATTACTCAAGTTAGGCGTAAAGTTGCCAAATTGTACCTCAGTATATCGCCCTAAAATAACGTCATAATCAAACGCTATAACATTAGTTAGGATATTAACGCCTAATCGCTCATCTATTACCTCTATAACGTCGCCTATATCCGTTAATACGTCTAAATTCGCGTTTAATGTATAATTCACTTGTGGTTGGTTGTGTGTTTCAATATAAGCCGTCGCCTGCGCTCTTAAATTGTCTACAAGTGCTTGCGTGTATGCTTGTTCGCTCGGGTAGTCGTCCGCGTTTAAGTCTTGTGTGAAACTAACTGTTTTCGTGTATGGTATATCGTATTGAATATTAGAGTATATGTAAACGTCCGCGTGTTCGTCTAGTTCATTTAACATTATACCATTATTTCCAACGGGTAGCAACTTTGTTACAACCTCGTCCCATATTGTCTCGCACGTTATGTCGCGCAAGTTCTTTTTATAACGTACTGTTACGCCGTTATCTTGTCCTATGTTTTCTAATATTGCAATATTCCAATTATCGCGGACTAAATGCCCTCCATATCTTTCAATTAAAACGCCTATAGCCTCATTTAACGACGTTCTTACACAACGATAACTATTTATACTCTCTATATCTGAGTAAACGTTAAAAGGGCTTTCGTTGTCTGTGGCGTCGTTTAGATGTTTAATAGCATAATCGCAAGTCTTATCCTTGATATAACTATCTTGTATCAAATAATTGTTGGTATCATAATAAACGTGATTACATTTTGCGCTAATCCTTGACTTTGTAATATCTGTATTTGTAATTCTAAACGCCTGTAAGCCCTGCGGGGTATCTGCCGTTATTATATTACCATCTTTGAAATAGTCTATATATGATAACCCCGTATCGATTTGCAAATAATACTCGCCGTTATCCTCTTTATGTATTACGGCGTATAGTGGGTTTACCACTATATCGCCGTTGCTATTATATGTTTTGTCGGTTGCACTAAATATCTTTATCATTGCTTAACCTCTTTTTACCTGTTTTCGTCCTCTATTGGTTCGGTTATCTCTTCCGTCGGGTTAACGTTTAAAAGCGTTGCGGGTGTTTCGTACTTGTCAAAATGTTGATATATCTTAATATTTTTATATACAAATCCTAAGTACGAATTACCGCCACCCAACTTTATATAAACCTCGTCGTAGTTTTCATTTGAGTAGCATAATTCCGTTAAACTATCATCGTTATTGATTAGGTATATTGACATAGTGTTGCGATAACCCACAACTACAAGTTCGCCGTCAATATATCTGCAACCATATGTAACTTTGATTTTTTTACCATCAAAATAATGAGGGTTGTTACTTTCAACCCATTTTGTCGCGCCTGTGGCGTCTGAAACTTGCCATTTGTTTTGACTATTATTCCAACGTAAAGCAAAATGCGCGCCACTTCTTAAAAAATTAAGAATTGTATTATAAGAATTAAAAGTGCTTGTTTCATTACTTCCAAACTCTATATCAATTTCATAAACGCCATATCTATTAAGTCTATTTTGTGTGTCAAAAGTTCCACCCGTTCCGCTTATAATTATACCTACATTATCTGTATGTGTTATATTTGTGTATGATGATACAGGCAAATTGACGTTTTTTACTGTGTCTTGTTTCCAAAGGTCGCCTGTGCTTGTATCTGTAAAATCAAACTCGCTAATTAAAACTTTACTAGGTAAAACGTTAGTTGTTACGGGGTTAAATCCATCTACGCCCTCGGGTGCGTTATATGTTCCGTTTGCGGTTATTTCTAACGGGATTACGTTTCCCGTTACTAACTCGTCTATACGTTCGTTTAACTCGTCTATTTTATCTTTAACACTCGCGTTATCATCATACGTCACTATGTCTGATACTGTAGCGGGTGCGATTTGCTCGCCGTTTTTGTCTGTTAAAATAACATTCTTAGTCGCCATATGTCCTCCTTATTCGTAACGCTCTACTATTTCCTCTATACGCATTAACTCTTGTTTTACGTTGTTTTCTACGCCGTCTTTTGAGTATGCTACTTGTTCGGCGGTTGTACGCGGTAGTAGTTCGTTTTCGTTCTCGTCTACTAACTTAACGTTTTTCATAACTTACCCCCTCTTATAATTCGATATACTGATAATATATCTGTGCGCCCGTCGGATAAGGTGTTACGTCGTCCGCTAGTGCGATTAAAACGCCGTCGCTCTGACTAATTGACGCATATACGCCCATAGTGTCACTCGCTCCGCATAGTCTTATTGCACGTTGCCCGCTTGTCATTGTTTTTCTCGCTAAGAATACTTGACAGCATCTGTTATCGCTATTATTCATAGTTAAAATTAAAATTGTACTTGCTGAACCGTTGCTCCACGGCACAAAAATGCCGTCTGTGTCTGTTACGTTTCCGCCGTCTTTCCATCGCATATTCCATAACGGATTTACTTTGTTATTCTCTAAGTCGTGCAAATCTGTACGTGTTAAAGTTATACCATTAGTTAAACTTTGGTCATTTGCTTTTAAGTCTATTATATCGTCTTTAACGTCTCCCATATCGCTATTTAGACTTGTAATATTGTCGTTAATTGTTGTTATGTCGTCTTTAACGTCTGTAAATTCACTATTTACCTTTTGACTACTCCAACAACTATAAGCCGTTATACTATTATCGTTAATTGTATATATAGGCAACTCAAAGCCGTTATCCTCAGTATACTTGATATAAGGCACGTTTGCTAACATTTCGTTTATATCCTGCCTTAACTGTGTATCGTCGTACGCGTCGCCCTTTGCCCCCTGTAACATTAACACTCTAAATTTTTCGTTAAAATCTGCCATAGTAACCCTCCTTACTCGTTCTTTGTTACTTCAAAAGTAAGTTCTAAAATACCTTTTCTTACTGTGTAAATATCGCCGTTTACCCCTAATTGTATATCAAAAAAGTATTTGCCTAACTCGGCGTTTTCTGTTTCCTCGGGTGCTACTCTTACAGTATAACCCTCGCTTGTTTTCTCTATGCCGTGTCCTAGTGACTTTTTAAATAAAATAGTGTCCTCGTCGTCGTAGTTCTTTTTGCAAGTAAAAAATGCACTATCTAAATTTTCCACGCCGTCAACTATAAAGCCAAACGCTAACGTATCGCCTCGCGTAAGTCTTATATAATCATTCTCATAACTAAAATTAGTTCTTACAAATGCCATTGTAAACCTCCTTAAATCCATCTACTAAAATTATCAATTTCAAACTCTCTTATTAACCCGCTCCACGTTATAACGTTTAATCCTGCCTTTAGTTTAAAGTTATCATAATTACCCGCAACGTAGCGGTTTAATAACCTAGTATTATTATAGGCGTTTAGTTGGTCTATGTCTATAATAATTTCGTGATATTCTGTTAAATTTATAGTTAGTATTAAATTGCTACTAAGTGATAGATTTATTATACCCTCGCCCTTGATTTTTAAAAGGGGCTTAGCGTCTATATTTCCTCGGTTTATAATTTCAATACGTCCGCTATTTGCGTTACTTTGAAACTTTGCCGTAAAAGTAAAATCCTCTGTCGTATCATCTGTAACATTTAACCATAAATAATTATATGTTATATCCTCGGTTAAATCTGCATTTATAGTAACCTCAGTATTATTTACAAGTGCTATACTACGTCCGCCAAACGTTCCACTTTGCGACGCGTAGTTTTTAACTAAACGTACGTTACAATTACTATTTAACCCGTTAGCCGTCGCGCTAAAAGTCCACGCGCCTGCGGTTGCCTTAATTGGTTTAATTGGTATGTAAATATTAACGGGTGTTGTATGCGCTCCCGTTACAGTTATAACGCCGTCCGTTGCTGATACTGTTACGCCGTCTTTTGTGTATTCCATATTAGGAATGTTTAAAACATTGCTTTGATTATATATATACGCCTTATCTACCGCGCTATATTTAAAAGGTTGAACGTGAAACGTGATAGTTGCCGTTTTAAATCTTAAAAGTTTTTCTAAATCTATTTGCTCGTAAATTGCATATTTATAATACTTGTCGGGTTCATTGCTAAATGTAACTATACCCTCGCTATTAAAGTAGTTTAATACGTCGTTTACTTCATAATCGCCGTATAATCCTATAACAACCTCTTTATCGTATGCGCTATAACCTAATTTTGTTATAACATCGCCGTCGCGTCCGTCTATCTCTTCCGCCTCGGTTCGTAAAAGAGGCTTAGTTATAGGAGGTAAACTTTGTATTAACAAACCTTTAATAGTATTGCTCTTTATCCCGTTTAAAGTTATATAATTTAACATAGTTTGCCTCCCGTAACTTAATTATATATTATTCTTGTAACTGTTTTTTCTACAAAGCGTCCCGCTACTTTGTCGTCTAGTTCAACTTTTACTTGCGTTAACGCCTCTTTAAACGCTGATACCATAACGTTATAGTTTTGTTTTGAGTAACCCGTTGCGCCCATATTTTGCGCTAACTCGCCTGCCACTTTTTTAATCCATTGCGTATTATTTTCAAGTGGTATAACCGCCTCTCGTCCGTTTTCGCCTATTTCTGCAATAGTAGGCTCGTTTACTATACCGCCTCGCGCTAATCTCGGTAACTCTAACTCTTTAATTTTACCTATATTAACTTTAGGTATCTTGTTAATAATCTTAATTGCGCTATTTATCATTTTAAACGCGTCGTTTATAGTGTCCTCGATGGTGCTTAATATTCCGTTTACGCCTGCTTTTAAACTGTCGCTTATTGCTCCGCCTATTGCTCCGCCTATGTCCTTAAATTTGTCTTTAACTTTAGTCCATAAACCGCTCCAAAATGTAGCCCATTTAGAAAACTTGCCTTTTATAGTCTCCCACGCGTTGCCAAATTTAATCCCAAACCAACTAGCGACGTTTTTAAATACGTTTTTAACATTTGTCCATAAATCGACAAACTTATCGTATAAAGGCTTATTTAAGCCTTTTACAACCTCGCTAATGATACGCGGTAACGTTGCAACTAATGTAGGTATAGCCTGTATTAAGCCTTTTGCTAACATTCCAAATATCTTTATAGACGCCTTTAAAATCTTAGGCGCGTTTTTTACTAATGCTTTAGCGATATTACTTACTATCTCGGGTAGCATTTCTATTAAGTCGGGTAACGCGTCAGTTAATCCCTCAATTAACGCCGTTATCAAACTTATACCCGCGTCGATAATAAGCGGTAAATTATCTGTTAATACTTTTACAATGTCTTTTATAATCTGTGGTAGCATTTTTATTAACGTCGGTAACGCTTTACTGATACCCGTTATTAACGCCGTTATTAACTGTATACCTGCATTTAATAACAATGGTAACATAGATACTAACCCGTTAACTATCTGCGGTATTAACTTACTTAATAATGGCATAACCTTAGGTAGTATATTTAAAACGCTTTTTATTACTTTTTCAACTGATTTCATAAGCATAGGCAACGTATCATTTAACAATTTAGGTAAAACCTTTAACACTTCGGGTATTAAGGTCTTTAACAAGCCGTCTACTAACTTTGCGCCCCCTGTAACGATGGTTTTAATTCGTGGTAGTAGGTTTTTACCTGCGGTTAAAATACTATCAACTAAATTGTCAATCAACTCGCCCATATTCGCGTTATCGTCTGCGATACCTGTTAACATATTTTGCCACGCGCTCTTTATACTCGACACGCTACCGCTTATAGTTTCGCCCGCCTCTTTTGAGGTTGTGCCTGTAATTTTCATATTGTCTTGTATGATATGAATTGCTTTTGTAATGTCTGAAAATTCCGCCTCTAAATGTCCCTTACTATCTATCGAAAAATCGGGGTTAAAATCCTTATCTATCTTTTTAGCGTCGTTTAATAGTCGCGCCATTTCTTTTTGAGTTCCGCCGTAACCTAATTTTAAGTTATCTAACATACTATAATTTTGTTTCGCAAAACCTTGATAAGCATTTTGTATACTTTGTATATCCGTTCCCATCTTGTTTGCATTGTCTGACATATCTATAATTGCTTGATTACTGTACTCGGTCGCTTTTTTGGTGTCGCCCCCTAAACTATTTATCATCGACGCGCTAAAACTTGTTACAGTCTCCATATAGGTATTTGCACTCATACCCGCGGTTTTATATGCGCTCTTAGAGTATTTAATAACGTCTTTCGCATTGTCTTTAAATAACGTCTCAACGCCTCCAACTAATTGCTCGTAGTCCGCGTAACTCTCTAACGCCTCTTTACCTGTATTTATAACCGCCCCGCCTAACTGTGCAACGCCTTTAATTGCGCTTTTAATAGCGGTTGCGCTTAGGTCTGCTAATACTCCCTTAAAAACAGTAAACCCCTCTTTTGCGCTCTTTTTTGCACTCTCGCCCGCGTCCTTTGTTTCTTTTCCTAGTTCGTCCATTTCTTTTGCGGTCTTGTTGCACTCTGTCTGCGCTTTGTTGATCTCGACGCGCATTTTTGACATACTATTTTCATTTTGGTCTTGTGCGGTAGTGCTTTTTTTAACTTCCTGCGCTAATTTCTCTACTTTGTCTTTTTGCTCTTTGTACTCGTCCGACGTTTCGCCTACTTCTTTTGCTAAATCCTTTAACTTGCTTTTTTCATTGTCGTATGATTTTACTAACGCCTCGTGCTTTGTTTTGCTATCTGTGTACTTAGTATTCATTGCGTCATACTCTGCCTTTAAAGTCTTTAACTTTTTATCCTGCGCGTCGTATTTTTTGGTTAATACTTCCGTTTGCTCGCTTAACGCTTTTTCTGACTTGTCGGACTTATCGTAAGCACTTGCAACTAACTTTTGCTCGCTTGCAATTTCTTTTAAATCTCGCGTTATCTGTTTAAGGGCTTTTCTATATTCGCTCTCGCCCGTTAACTTTACCGCTCCGCCAAATCCTGCCATATATTTACTCCTTAAAACCACTCCTCAGCCTCTAACGATTTTTCGTAAAGTTTCTCATAAGTGATATTGTGTTGTTTTAATTGTATTTCTAAATCAAAGTCGTTTTTATAATGTTTATAAAGTTTATTAAATGTTGTAATTGTTAGGCGTCCTACTTCCTTATCGTTCAAGCCTAACTTTTTACGCCCTATAAAATAATACCACGATATATCTAGTGGCTCTATTTCCTCAACCTCGTCTATATCGTGGATTACGCGTTTTTTTCAACTGTTTCCGTACTTGCTACAAAAGTATCTTTAATAGAGTTGTTAGCCTCTTTTAGTCCTATTTCAGTAATAATACGCCCTACGGCTTTTAGATTAAATAACGGCTTGTCCGTTCCGTTGTCCTCGTTCTCGATTTCTATAGCCTCGTTTAACATCTGCATAAATCCAAACTTTAACGCCTTAATGTTTGGCTCTTTGCCGTCCTCAGCGTCTACAAGGCTTACCCACGCGTCAAGTGTGCCGTACTCGTTCTGTATTTCCTCGATTACGTTTAAATTAAATACTAACTCTAACTCTTTATCCCTGTAATTTATTGTGTTGCTAACTTCTTTCATACGTTTACTCCTTTTATGAATTGAGGCGGTATTAAACCGCCCCTTTTATTTATTCCGCACTTGCTACGATTACTACATTACCTGTAACGCTTGCAATACTAATTACATTGTCGTTAACTACTGTGTTTGTAACGTCAGTTCCGCCCATTGTAACGCTAACGCTTGACATTGTGTATGTGTCCTCTGCGCTAATTGTAGCATTGTAACTCTCGCCTGCATTTACACTTGTAGCGTCGTTAGAGTTAACGCAATTTGTAAGCGTGTTAGTTACTGTATAAGTTGTAGCAACCGCCATTAAACTCTCAAGATATTCGATAGCGTCCGCCTTGTTATCAAATGTCTTTGTCTCGCTCCAATTTCCATTTGCTAACGCTGATACTGTTCCCTCTAACTCACTTGTATTAAACTCTAAACTTTCGCCCTTTGTATTATCTTCCTGTGATGGTTCAGAAAATTTAACTTTATACAAAAATTCAACTTTGTATTTATATACGCCGTTTACCATCTTAACAATAACACGCCCTAACGCAACGTAAGGGGCTACGTCGTTTACATTTCTAACCATACGTCCGCTAGCGTCTACGTCGTGTCCTAAAAGGTTTGCCATTGTTTCTGTGTCCTCGTCGTCAATACCTATTGTAACGCTTCCGCTCTGAAAACTTGTGTCGCTCTCTGCTAAATAATCGTCAGCGTAAAGAGTAGCACTATTGTTTGAGATAGATACGTTACAACTAATAGCCTTTGCGGGTTTCTTTGCTCCATCATAAAAAGGTGTCCCGTCGCTTGCCTCTGTTAACTTAGCGTATCTAAAATTATTTAATCCAATTTTAGCCATTGTCTAAAATCTCCTCTCTTAATATTGCAAAATTTAATGTTTTATGATAATAGCCCGTCTCAACCTCGTACATATCGGGGCTTGTTCTCGACAGTTGCCATTTAAAACCATTATTCTCTAATATTTTTCTAAGTTCTTTAACGATGTTTTTGTAATTGCCTTTACAATATATATCAAAGTCGTAATAATCTACATAACCTAATAACTCGTCGTCTCCACTAAATGAGGCGTCCGCGTCTATCTGCATATATGTTATATATACATCGTTTCCGCCGTCATAGTAAAGATATTTTACGGGTATTTCCACGCCGTCAACTATAAAGTTTTGTAAAAGTGTTTCAATTAAACTATTCATAATAAACCTTTACTCCTGCGTCTTTGCTCTTTTAACATAATCTCTTCAAGTTGCTTTTGCCTAAAACTCTTTCGTAAGTATGGTTTTTTACGTTGTGCGCCTCTTTTACTCTGTGCGCTACGTCCATACTCGAAAACGTTAGCAACTAACGGCGCGGGTGTTATAACGCCCTGTTTATTTTTGAAATATCCGTAAAAAGCAACTTTACAGGCTACCCCGTCTTTTACGTTATAAGGCTTTGTAACTGTTAAACAATTCATAATATCAGATGTTTTAAACTCCGCGGGTACGTTTGCCTTGATATTGCTTTGTACCGCCTCCGCTCCCGCCTTAACCATTGATTTAAAAATGCTTTCGGCGTTATTGTTTATCATTTCAAAGTCTTTTATTAAATCCGTAGGTAACTCTAACGTAAATTTAGCCATTTAGTGTGTTACCTCTTTCGCTTGTATCTCCAACTCAACGCCCGCCTCATCAATATTATTTAGATACTCAATAGAATATATCTTACCTCTAAACTCTATTAACATTTCGCGCGTTATTTTGGTTACGGGATAACGTATAGTAAAGTTTGTATATGCTTTTTCAAAGTCTGAGTTATTAACTATAAGAGTATAACCCCTAGTAGTTTTAACGTTAGCGTACGGCGTCAAGATAACTTGTTTTGTTTTCTTTTGAAAGCCGTCCGCGTCCGTCTCGATTACTGTTTGATATATGGTTATTCTATGTTTATATTTACCCGCGTTTATCATAGTAAATTTATAGAGTGCATACCTAGTATACTCTCAACAACTTGGTTAACATTGCTTTTATCGACGTATAACACGCGGTTATCGTACATATCCTGACACAAGATATATAAAACAATTACAAAGTCGCTATAGTTGTCTAAGTTTTCCTCTTTTACTCCCGTATAGTTTTTTATAAACTCTTTAGCAATTACAATTAAATCGTTTAATAACTTTTCGTCGTCCTCTGTTACCTCGTCAAGTCGTATATATTTCGCTACGTCCTCAACTGTAACGTCGCTTAACTTCTTTGGTGTCTCCATTGTCTAGCCCTCCTTTATAGGCTATTCAACAAGATTTAAACCATTTAAATTATATAATGTCTCGTATTCCTTGCCGTTAGCCTTTACGATAATATGCAAAGGTTTTGTTACATCTTCAACCTTTAACGCGATATTTAAGTCGTTATCTAAACTAACTCTTCCTTTTATACCCATTGTAATATCTTCGGGCTTAATTGTCTTATCTAAAATAACAACCCTAAGCGCGATAAAATAGCCCTCGCCCCAATAGTCTACAAGTTCTCCGCTTGTCTGCTTTGCAACGTCTCCCACGATAACGCGGTCTCTAATTTCAAAGTCGCTCTGCAATGCTGATACTGTATAGCCGTAAATAGTATTACTTGGCTTTTCCGCTCTTACTAAAACGCGGGCTTTTGTAATATCTTCAATAGCGTCTATCACTTCGGCGGTTGTCTTTGCGCCTGCTACGTCCTCAACGTCTCCGCCGTATGCTCTATAAAGTTCTTTTAACTCGTGTACGATAGTTTTACTCACTCTTGCTAACCTCCTTTTTTGTTGGTTTTGCCTGTTTTTTATTTTCTGTTTTTGGCTTTACCTCTTCAATATAGCGGGCGTTAAGGAGGTCTTTTATAACCTCCTCGTTTTTAATGTCCTTAACTTCGCCCTTGTGCATTGATACGATACCGCCAAAACTAACCAATGCTTTATACATAATATATTAACCTCTCTAAGCCATTTTAAGCCCTGCGATTTTCTGTTCGTTTTCGATTTTACTATCAAACTCAAACCAACCAATTACGCCGTCCGCGTGTTCGTCTGCGTATTTTTCTCTAAGCACCTGTATATTGATTTCCTCGCTAAACTTTGTAGCAAGTCCCGACATATCGCCGTAGTAAATAACTGTTTCGCCTGTAGCGATGTTAGGCATATTGTCAGATACAAAAACAGGCTTACCTAAAAGTGTTTTGCCAAATGGCGCGCTAATGTCGTCCTGTAAGAGATAACGTCCTACATCGTCTCTTAACTGTCTAATAGCGGTTCTTGTCTTAGTTGACATAATCCAAATAGCGTTATTCTGATAAACGTCTTTTACGCTATCCTGTACTTCGATAAGTTCGTTAACAGTAATTGCGCTTGCGCTCTCTGTTTCTACTACGTTTTCAAGTGTGCTTAAACCTGTAACCTTGTTTTCTGTTCCTACAAGTAATTCGTGTTCGATAAATCTAGCAATCTGATATGCCATTTCATCAACAACAAATGCCACGATATCAAACTTTGAGTTGTTAATAAGTGAACGTGAGATTTTAGATAATGCGCCTGCTAAATATCCGTCAAGTTCAATTTTTGCGAAACTTCCGTTAGATGATGTTACCGCTACAAACTCTGTCTGATATGCTACAGTAATGCTAGATGTTTCGTTGTCATAATAAGGAATGTCTAATTTGCCCTTAACGTTGTACTTTGTTGAACGTTCTAAAATAGGACAAATATCATAAACCTTTTTAATAATCTTATCTGCAATAGTTGTAGGAATTGTAACGCCTGCGCTATTCTGTGCGGGTGTTAATTCTCCGTCTCTTTCGTTAATGTAGCCTCTGATAAACTTATCAAATAACTCTCTTTCCTGTACTTCTACGTCGTTTGTTGAAACGGCTTTAGCGTCTCTTGTTTCTGTTGCCACGTCGTCGCCCTCCTCTGTTTCCATTTCTGTTACTTCCTTGTCAAGTTCTAAAGACTTAACAATTTTTCTTACATTGTCTCTGATTTCTGCTAACTCCTCAGCCTCTGCCTCTGTAAGTTCTCTTTCCTCAGCCTTTGCGCCGTTTAAAACTTCCTCGGCGCGTGTAATAAGTTCGTTTTTCTTTTCTGTTAATTTCTTAGAATACATTAAACTTATTCTCCTTTCATTTCCTTGATTAAATTTTCATATTTTGTATAATCTATCGCCTCAGCCGTTTTGTCGGTCTGTTGTGGCTCTTCTTTTGTTTCCTCGCGTTCTTTTACGTCCTCGGTGTTGTCGATTACCTCTAATCCATCGTTGAACGTTTCCGCGTGGTATTCTGCCTCGTCTCCCTCGGCTCTTACTGTAACAAGTGTTCCGTTATAAGCGGGTGTTTTTGTATCATCTAAAATAGATACTTCAAACAAGTTTAAATCTTTAACCGCTCTTGTGGGCATTCCGTTTATATTTCCGTTTTCGACGTCTACGTCAGTAAAACCAAAACTCCACCCTACAAGGCGTCCCGCTCTTGCTTTTTCAATAACTTCCTTGTCTGTAATTGTTGCCCTTGCTTTTAGTCCTATGTTATCCTCAGTAAGTTCTAAGTTGCCCGCTTTTGTACTTCCTAAATCCTTATCCCAATTATGATTTAAAAGTATGTGTATATCATCGTTACGTTTAATAGCCTTATCAAACGCGCCCGCGCATATACGTTCTATAAAGCGTCCCACTCTACTCCATAGCGGTTTACTGTCTCTCTCGACGGCGTTTACATAGCCGTCAATTATAACGCTATCGTTTCTAAGTTCTATCCTCATAACTTGCCTCCCTGTTTGGATTATTACCGCTCTCGTCGTACTCTTCCGCTAACTCGTGGTTTTCTAACATTTTGTCTACCGCCTCAGCGTCCCCGCTAATATCTGCCGTTGTATCTGTGTTAGGTGTGTAATAGGTATGAGTATTAGTGTCGTATAATACCGCGCCTAAACCTACGTTAACCACGTCTAAGCCCTCGATATACTCGCGGTTTTCCTCGCGCCTAATTTCGTTAAGCGTGATAAATCCCGTTTCTTTTGCGGTCTTATAAGCCTCATAACGTTTTAGTAAGTCGGGTTCTCTTACGATTTCTTTTATATCAAACTCAAAAAAGTATTTACCTTTTTCGTTCTCTAAAAGCATATCTCTATTTAACGCCGTTTCAAAGGCTTTTATAATTGGATATATAGCCTCTTTAAAAGTTCGATTAAAGTCGTTTTCGTATATATGGAAAATCGCGTTTATTTCGCCTCTTAAAGTGTTTTTATTTTGGTCTAATTGCATTTCTACGCTACTATTACTAGCCTCTTGAAACTCTAAGCCATTGTTTAACACTACGACGTTTTCGCTATTATTCGCATACATTCGACGCCACGCGCTTTTTAGCGCGTTTATTTCGGTTTCGCCTAATCGTCTTTGACTTTTTAAAAAGCCCTTTTTGTTGCCCCCGCTCTTTACTAATCCTAATTGATATAATAAAGTTTGGTAAGCCGTCTCAATAGCCTTGCTTACTTCCTCAGTAAGTCCCGTTCCTGTCGCGCCGTCTTTTGTGTTTCTGAGTAGTTTTATAAACTCCCACGGCTGATACTGTACGCCCTCTACTAAAATAACGTTACGCTTAAATATAGGTTTATAGTTTTTCATTGCGCTTATATATATATCCTTGACATAATGTAGGCTTGTTACGTCGTTACGATAACGATTTATATATATATAACCGCCCTTGCCTAATAAGTAGTCCTCTACAACGGCTTTTTTCATCTGATAGCCGTCTAAGGTGTCGCCCGTGTCCCCGTTTAGTAATTTAGTTCGTTTGTCTTTTGTCTGTTCCTCTATTTTCCCGTCTTTTTTCTTGTAAAGTTTAACAGGCATACAAGCAATACAATTACTTATAAAATCCACGTCGCTACTTACTGTCGGTACTGTTAACGCTTTTTCGCGTGTTATTGGTTCGTCTTTTAATAACGCGCTTAATAAAACGTCGTCTATATTGTTTGTTGTTTCCGCGGGTTCGGGTGTCCCGTCCCTTGTAAAGAAACTAAAAAAGCCCATTTTTTAAGCCTCCTTAAAATGTTTGTATCATAAAATCGCTTTGATTTAAAAATACGTCTTGCTCCAATAAGTAAACCGCGTTAATTGTACTAACTACCATATCAACTTTGCCGTTTGATTTCTTTTTGTTTACATATTGATTTTTGTTTGTATCATATACACAACGCGCATTTTGATAGTTAATCTCATATATGCGGTTGTTCTCATACTTAAACTCTTTGTTTAAGATTTTTTCTTTTAATAGTTTTGTAGGCGGGTGTAATACGCTACTATGTTGTCGTATTTCTACGACGTTATAGCCTGCGCGCTCTAACTTTTGCGCCGTACTCATTGCGTTGTATCTGTCGTAGCCTATCGCTTGTATTTGTACGCCTGTACGCTCTTCAAGACTTAATATAAAATCCTCAACTACGGCGTAGTCTATAACTCTATTACCGCACGGGATAACTTTACCCGTTTTTATTAACTCTCTATAGTTGACTTTTTCCGCCTTGCTTTTTTCGTCTATTCTGTCCTCGGGGATAAACGCGTAACTATCTGCTAATATATTTAAATCATCGTCAACACTAACAATACTTACGCTTGTATTATCGTTTGTCTCTGATAAGTCAAGCCCTAGATATACGACGCGCCCGCTCCAATTTATATTTGCAACTTTGCACTCTTGAACGTCTTTAACGTCTATATATGTTGTCGTTCCTACGCCTTGATATATGATGTTACAATGTTTAGTAACAAAATTTTCTCTTGCGCTCTCAACCGCTATAGCATAAGCACGCTTTTTTAACAAGTCCTCCCATATCTCTTTTATCTCAAGTGCTACGGGATTACTTTGTTGTAATATTAAATCGTCCGTTTCCCACTTTTTCGGGTTGTCGGGTTCGTATAATAACGCAAACCTTGTCTCGTCATTCTCTAGCCCATCTAAAACCTTTTTACTATAGTTTACCTCGTCCTCAAAAGGATTATCTATAGTCGGGTATTTAGTCGATATAATAACACCTAATTTATTTAGTATGTTTAACTGTCCGCTCCGCATAGCGTCTATAGGATAACTAATAGGCAACGCGCCTACTTCGTCTGCACAAAATACGTTTGGCAACTTGCCGTCCATACGATTTGTACTAAATGCTAGTGGCATAAACTTTGTATTAGTTGCGTTAAACATTATATAATCCCTTAAAATCTTAAATCTAGGTTTACCCTTATACTCATACAATAAAGGGCTACTTTTGATTATTTCGCTTATAGCCTCTCTAATTTCACGGCTTAGACTTCCGTCGGGTGCTACTGAGTAAAACTTACTAAACTTAGGCTCGGTTAAGAATAGTATAATAAAAATGGTTGCTACTGTAAAGGTCTTAAAATTCTTTCGACAGATTTCTATTACAACTTGTTCGTATCTACGCTTTTTTTCATTGTCGCGATATACAGTACACAAGATACCTATATACGCTAACCATTGATAACCCGTTGTACATTCGTAAAGCGTCTGCCCTGCCTTTAATCCCTTAGGCATTATTAAGATTTTTAATATGCCCTCTATTTGCCTTACCTTAAACTCGCTTATTATGTATTTTTTATTTTTGCCCTCGCAAGTTTTCATAAAATCCCGCATTTGCAATTTGACGTATTTAGGCGTTGTTTTCTGTGTTACCGCTTTTTTGCAATACTCGTACGCTTTGTTATTTGTCATACGTCCTCGCCGTTAATGATTTTTAATAATACGTCCTCTTGCCCTGCCTCAGCCTCAGCCTCAAAATCTTTTATAATCCTTAATAGCGTTGATACTGTTTTGTTCGCGCTGTCTGTAGTGCGGTTGTATTCCTTAATTGCGGGGTTAGTATACAAGTTTTTACGATTTTTCACATACTCTTTAGTAACTAACATTCCCTCGTCGTTTATAGTGTCCTCTAGCGCGTCTAGTATGTCTAGTTGGACTTGATAACGCTTAAAGGTAGTTGTAAAAAAGTAATTGCTTGCACAACCGCTAGCCTCAGCCTTTTTTATAATCGCCTGCGCCTGCTTTTTTAACTTTGTTGCCTCTGTAGTTGCCATATGTTACACCCTCCACACTTTTTAAAGTGCTTTTATACTCTTTTTATCTGTTTTTTGTTGTTATATATTGTTTTATCCCGTTTTTTCCAAAAAAATACGGGTTTTTGCCTTTTTTGTAAATAAAGG
>JAEIGA010001988.1_pt1 | contig 32637 bp, 45 predicted proteins | sample 9270691 | NCBI WGS metagenome assembly JAEIGA01 (sample SAMN17057246, study PRJNA624740) | gut metagenome | biome: biome; isolation source: fecal sample | host: Bos grunniens | place: China: Xizang | collected 2019 | reverse complement strand
TAAGCATTGGCAACATGCTTTTTGACGATGATTGCTTCGAGCAAAAAGACTTATCCGATACAGAAAGAGAGATTTTCGCCGCAAAAAAAGAAATATCGGCGATGTCCAGCCGAACCGCAAAAAACAATACAGTGATAGAGCTTGAGAATCTTAAAATTTCTGAAAATTCTTACGCCGAAGTGCTGAAGGTTCTGGTTGAATTGGCGGACATGTATTTCAAATACCCGTCATCATTTGACTGTGTTATGCGCAAAATCTACAAAGGACAGAACCAGTCTGATGTTGCAAGAGAAAAGAACATTACCCGCGCTGGCTTGAACAAGAGATTGCTTTCTGAATTAGGAATAGCTCAAAAGCGTAATTCTATTCAGGAGCAGCGAGACAGAGAACTGGAACAGGCAAAGCAGAGCTTAAAACAGGCAGAAGAAAAAGTAAACGACAGGCTCCGTGCGTTCAGCACCATGACCGAAACGGAGTTTGCGATATACAAAATATGCGCAGAAGATGGCTGTTTGTCGGCGACTTCCGTTGCTACACAAACAGGATTTTCTCGGCAGACAATTTACACCACTTTACACAATTTACGGGAAAAGTACAATATTAACTTGACACTTTCCCCGTATCAGAGAGAAAAAAAATAATTTTTTTCAATTCTTTTGTTTTTCAAGCAGCTGAGCTATGCGCTCGGTAGCTTCCAGTGTATCATGCGCGTACTTTGCCTTTCGGAACAAATATTCACCAGCTCCGCGCTCAACAAATCCACAAACCAAAAAAAAGATTGTACAAGCAAGTGAACCCATGGTCCCCTCCATGTCATCGGTAAACAAACTGCAAGCCACTAAAAAGACAAAAGAGACAAAAGCTCCAATAAAGCTCAAGCAAGCACATATTGAAAAAATGCTGCAAGTAATGGGCTTCTCAAAAGGCTTCTCTTTAGACGAAGAAATATCTTCTTTTGCTTTGTCGTTTTTTACAACGGTGAGCTTAGGGACAGCATCACGCTTAATCACCAGCACACCGTTGCACTCTGGACAGTTGGAGGATTGCCCCTCGAACTCTTCAGGACACTCAATATGAACCTTGCAATGCGGACAAGTAAATTTAATATCAGCCATTTTACACCTCTCGTTTTTCAGCGTTGAATTTGATATCTTTTATAAAATAATACCAAACGATGAAAAAATCAAACAATCGGGGATTGTTTTTTGTCGAAAAAAACTTATGTTGAAAAATGGCGATAAAAACTTATCGCTAAAAAACAGAGGAGAAAAAAGAAAATGGATGAAGAAAAACTGGTTATGGGGTGTATTCTGGGCGGTTGCTCAACTGACCCTGAAGTCGAAATGAAAACATGCTTCTACTGCAAAAACATTCTCGACGAAAAAAGCGAACTTTGCCCGTCGCTTGCGTTGAAATACAAGCAGGCGTATGAAGGTATTATGCGGGATGGCGATCTTACCGCTCTGACCAAACTCATGATTGCAACGCGCGCATGTAATCAATATGAATATCAGCCAGACAAAAAAATACAAAAAGATAACCTGTCAACTCACACCCTGCGGACGCTGGAATTACTGGACGGATATCTGACTGAAAAAGAAAAAAAACAAAAAAATCTTGAAGCAGAGTCTTGATTTTTGGCAAAAAGCGCTTTAGTTGTGTTTTGGGTAACATCACCAATATAAGGAGAGAAAACCAAAACACAACCAAACACTAAACAACCAGTCTGAGGTATTACCTTTTTATCCTTCCTCAATCCTCTTGTAATACCTTGATGAACTTGATCTTTTCCTCGGCCGTCAGGCTTTCACTGTCGGTAATCTTTTTAAGAACAACAGACAGAGCATAGTGACTTACCGCGTTGCCATAGTTGGAACCACCGTTGTTTACGATAACAGCACCAGAATTGCTGTTTGGTACATAATTAGTCGGCAAAAACTTCTGGATGTGCGGCAGTAAACGGTTAAAAGTGCTTTCGTACATAGAGACAGTTTTTCCGCTGAACCATTGACAAACGCTTGAAGCCTTGACGCCAGCTATATTCCCTATTGCCTCATAACTCAAATTATCGGTATCTTTCCATAATCTTATTGCTGAAATAAGCTCCGGGGTAATCATTTTTTTTGCCATACTTTTGCCTTTCTTTATTAGTGTTATATTGAGTAATAGAATGAAAGATACGGTAATAGTATACCTCCGGTAAGTAAAAAAATCAAAAAAAAATTAAAAAATCATTTGCCTTTTTTAATTTCAATGTTATATTGAGTAATATAATGAAAGATTTAACTAATTTAACTAATGAAGTGAGGGACAAAAACATGAAAGACAAGCAAAGCCGAACAACAGCAACTTGTGCGCTTCCAGAAACAAAAGAGATGATTAAGAAAATCTCATTGCAAACTGGAAAAAAAAACTATGCAATAATCGCCGAAGCAATGAAGCTGTACTCTGAGACAAACGGCTACAATCTGTAGTCAGTTGCTAAAACCAACCAACCAGAAAGGTTAAAAACATGAAAACATACATTTGCACGAGCTGTTCCGATCGAAACTGTGTCGTTGCGGTTGAAAGCGGTGAATCAAAGCCCATTAACTGTCCTTATGACCTCACGAAAATGAACTGGCATAAGGTTGGTAAGGTCAATTTCGGCAGCAATCCGCAGGAGAAATAACAATGAAACGCGAAAACGCTTATGATCGCTATCTGGAATCCGTCTACGGCATCAAAGGTGGAGAGGGACGCACTCCCTCGGATATCGCCAGTTATGCAAGCTATGCCGCCTATTGTCTGGCAGGATTCATGTTGCTCGGCTTGTTTTATTTGCTGGAGGTGTTGTTATGAACGATAAAGCTGTCGCAGAAGTTTGCAGGAACAAGTGGCCCAGACTGCTGCCCGTTACATGGGCGGCAGGATACTGCGGAATGAACCTCAACCGCTTCAAGAGCGTTCCTGATCTGGTCGCACTCATTCGCGACTACGCGGGAAAAGAAATGGTCGATAAAAACGATCTCGATTTGTGGATCGAAGAAACAAAAAACAGTCAACGCGCAGGAGCATGAATAACATGAGCAAAAATATTTCCAGAGAAGAATTTCTCCGCCGCCGAAAATCAGGATTAGGCGGAAGTGATATCGCCGCAATAATGGGTTTGAGCAAATTCCGCACCCCTGAACAGGTCTGGCTGGATAAGATTTCCGACGAAATCAACGAAGAACAGAACGATGTGCTTGAGCTTGCAAGTTACCTCGAAGAGTATGCAGCACAGAAATACAGTAAAGTCACAGGGTACAAAGTCCGCCGCCGCAATCGCGAACTCGTACACAAAGATTATCCGTTTCTCAAAGGGAATATTGACAGGGAAATTCTCGGTGATCCTCGCGGTGTCGGTATTCTCGAAATCAAAGCACTTTCAAACTTCAGCTTTCGCACCGTCGAAATGAAAGGACTGCCCGCTGATTACATCTGCCAGAAGCAGGATTATTTCCTTTGCGGTAACGGTGAGTACAAATGGGGTGCCTTCGCAATCCTTAACAGGGATAATGGCAGACTGCTTACCTTTGAAACATCCCCTGATACAGAATTTCACAAGCTGATTCTTGACGCCGCTGTGCCGTTCTGGAATATTAATGTTTTGCAGAAAATCCGTCCAGAAATTCAGGGCAACGAAGCTGTAAAAAAAGTTAAGGTTGAATCGGATTTTACTGGAACAATAACCGACATGACCAACAATGAACGCCTTAACGAGCTTGCCGCGCAGAGAATCGAAAATATGGCTCTGGTTGAAGAGGCTAAAGCGTTGCTCGACCAGACCGATGAAGCTATCTGTTCCATTCTCGGCGAAACCGAAGCCGCAGAGTGCAAAGGGGCAAGATTCTATTACAAGAGCAGTTCCCGCACTTCAATCGACACCAAAAAGCTGAAGGCTGAACGACCTGATATTTTCAAGCATTACAGCAAAACTACGGAAACTGCAAGATCACTCAAGTTTTATAAGATTGAAAACAGCCATAACTAAACAAACACAAAGGAGGGTTCAACATGGCTTACAACAATTCATCAGTTGCAAAACGCAACGCCGACACAACAGCACTTGCCAAGCAGACCGCGACACAGGTCAACATATTGTTGACCAAACACACAGGTGCGATCATGGCAAGTTTGCCGAAAGGTTTCAACCTTGACCGTATGTACCGGTCTGTCATCAACGCAATCAGCACTACCCCGCAGCTTGCGCAGTGTACTGCGGCATCGATTTTCCTGTCCAGCGTACGCAGTTTTTCTCTGGGTCTTGAACCCAATGGTGCGCTCAAAGAAGCTTATCTGGTTCCCTTCTGGAACGGTAAAAAGCAGTGCATGGAAGCGCAGTTCATGCCGAGCTACATTGGCTTGCAGAACCTTACCAGACGTTCAGGAGAGATCACCGAAATCTACGCCAAGGTCGTAAAGGAAAATGACCTCTTCGACGTTGAAGAAGGTACAGAACGCAAAATTCTCCACAAACCTGATTATACCAAATCCAGAGGTAAAGCACTTTGCTATTACGCTGTATTCCGCACAAAAGATGGCAATGTTGATTTCGAGGTAATGAGTATCGATGAGATCGAAGCTATCCGCTCATTGAGCAAGGCAAAAGATTCCGACGCCTGGGTCGCTCACTATGACGAGATGGCAAAAAAAACCGTCATGCGTCGCCTGTTGAAACGCGCTCCGATGTCAGTAGAACTTGCTGCAGCCGTTGCGATGGACAACAAAGCCGCTGTCGGCGAATTTGACCGCAACGATGATATCATCGATATGGAAGGCTTTGCGGTCGATGAGACCACCCCCGCAGAAGTACAGAGCCAAGTCAATGCAGAGCGTACTGCGCAGCTCAAAGAGCAGATTCGCGGCAAATCGTCCGTTGATAACGACTTTGCACCGATGATTGTGGGAGCTATCAAAAAGACTGGGGCGCCGACCTCTGTTGATGCCGTCATCCGTTACGCAGAAAACAAAAACATCACACTGACCCTGGACATGAACTTTGAATCTTTGGTCAACGAGGTTGCAGAAGCGGACTTGATTTAACCCTCTCTCTGCCAGTACAGTGGTAGTGCGCAAACCACAGCTCACCACTACCGCAAAAGGTACGGTCTAAGGACCGAAGCTCACAACGGCATTATCCGCTGTACTGGCATTTTTATAATTCAAGGTAAAATATAAAATGTATCATCTCCGAATGAGTAAAAAAGGGAAAGAGGTCATGGTCAAAGCAAGTGAAATCGCAGGTATAACCGTCAGCGATGTCATGCGCAAGGTGGCTGCTCAAATGAGATCAGGAAGGATCCAGATCGGTACCGAAAAAAGAACAGTTTCCATTATCCGCAAATCTGGAGCTGTAGTAAATATCAAAATAACACCAATTTACTACAAGGAATTGACCGAAATACTGGACGCCGACATGACACCTCCCGATGTTCGTTACCCGAGCCACTTCAGAGAAGCGATTATCGGAGCATGTATTGATCTCATCAACAACTACGAAACAAAGCATAAGGAGGAGATTGCACTCAAAGCGAAACTTGAAAGACAACTCTCCGACTTCTTAATTCAAAAACACGCTGAGTTACGGGGAATCATGTAATGTCAATGAAAATTCACTTTATGGGACTCTATTATTCGGCCTGCGGCTTGCCGATCACACAGGATATACTCTTGTCGGGCAATTCAAAGCGCACAACGTGCAAAAATTGCATCCGCACAGCCGCACACCAGAAGGCAAAGACTCCGAAGAAAGAGAATTTTACCAATGATATTTTTGATCAACCAGAACTCTTTGATTTGACAAAGTAAAAAAAGGAAAGCTGAAAAATGCCAAGAAGAATGTTGCGCGACTGGACCGACAGTGAGTCTGTAAACTCTCTGTCCGCTTTTTCAGAATCGCTTTTTGTCCGCCTTATAATGAAAGCGGATGATTATGGCTGCTTCCACGCTTTGCCTTCTCTTGTCAGATCCTTCTGTTTTCCACTCCGCGAAAATATGCGAAATTCCGAGGTCTCCCGTGGCATTGATGAACTTCGAGCTGCCGGATTAATCGCCGTTTACGCTGGCGGAGACGGTAAACCGTACCTTCAAATTCTGAACTTTGGACAACGACTGAAACAATCCAGGCACCGCTTCCCTGAACCGCAGCCAGACCACCAAGATGGTGATCCCGCCAGCGCAGTACCGGAAGTTCCAGGAAGTTCCGGGAAGTTCCTGGAACAGAATAAGAATGAGAATACAGAAGAAGAATTAAATAATAGAGAGAGAGATACACGTGTGCGCAAATGCGCTATGGAGGCGGAGGAAATTGCCAATCTGTATCCGAAAAACAGAATCGGTAACTGGCAAAATGTTGTGAAATCAGTGATTTCTGCAATCAACAGAGAGGTCGAAAGAGGAATGTCAGAGCCAGAAGCAATCCAAAAAATCAAATCCGCCACCAGCAAGTACGCTAAAACAGTAACAAGCAATCGAAGCAAGTGCCTACTTTACAGTGGAGTCAATTTCTTTGATCGCGGAATTTACAACGATGACCCAGAAACCTGGGTAAAATCAGAAAAAAACAACAAAGAGAGGGAAACAGTGAACAATGATGACAGCAGCTACAGCTATACCTCGAAGCTTAGGTGAGTGCTTCGGCGAAGCAAAGATGGTAAAGGTGCATTTGCGCAATGAATGCGGGCATTGCGGAAAAGTAACCGAACAGGATCTCGAAGTAGATAACTTTGTGGCTCAAATTCTCTTGAGCAAAAGCAACAGTAAAAATCTTTGCGGCGATTGCGCAGAAATTATTAAAAACGCAGAGAATGCCAAGTTGCGCGAGTTGCGCATAGAAGAAAATCTGCGCAAATCTGGAATCGGCGCTCAGTTCCTCGGTTGCTGGGACAGCACTAAAGGGAACCGAAAGCTTGCGAACGCCATAAGAATCAATTCCGACAAGCACTTGTTTGTCGTCGGAGAATACGGAGCTGGTAAATCGAGCTGTACATCGGTCAACTTAGAGCGCCATATCAGAGCGGAAAAAAATTGCAAATTTTATAAATTTAATGAGCTCGCTCAACAATACTCAAAAACATTCGTAGAAGGTGAACAAGCTCCAAAGGATTTTATCAAATCGATTCTCAGGCATGACATTATTGTTATCGATGACGTTTGCAAGCGGGATAGAATCAAGAATACCGCGGCAGAGTTCTGTTATGAGCTGCTGGATTACATTTACGAACACAATGTGCGCTGCAGAGTTTGGTTCACTTCCAATGTTCTGCCCGCGCATTTGCAACGGAAGTTTGAAAGCAAAGATTTGGCTTCGGCGGTCGCAAGCAGAATTGACCGTTTGCACGACGCAGGGAAACTGGTATTAATCAAAGCGGAGGATCTGGCATGACGGCATTTGAGATCATCCTTGATATTGAGGAAATGGACCGTGGAGAAAGCAGATTTTTTCCTGAAGGGAGATTTCAAATCCATTTATCGAGCAGAGGTTTTTACCACTTTTCTGGGTGCAATGGCGTTTTGCGCGGCTGCATTGGGCGTCACCGTGCTGATTGTCGGTATTAAAATAGCGAGGGATAAAGATGAGTAAGAAGTGTCCGTGGTGTAAGGTCGATGTTTATTTGACCGAATTAAAGCACTGGTATAAGTGCCCCGAATGTCAGACGGAATTTCCGGAAAGAGCGTTTCCAAAAGAAATAACCGTCTTTGACCGCCTCACGGCATCGATGGAGGTGCTGGCGGAGAATAGTGTGTATGTTGAAAGCGAACATACCGTCATGGTGGATGGGAGTGAGTTCGGAGCGACATTCCCAGGTGGTTGGACATCACCATTTATAGAATATTCATACGGAACAAAAGAAGAAGCCATCGCCGCAACTGTGGAGAAACTGAAAGAGGATGAGAAGTGACCTACAAGGATATGACATTTTGCACTGCAAAAGATTGCATAAACATTGAGTGTAAGCGGAATATGAACCGTTCGGATTTTCAACCAGGGAATCAGATGGTGGCGCTGTGCAATTTTAAGTGGAGATGCGTGGAGTTCAAAGCAAAGGAGCAAAGCAAATGAAACATTATTTTTCTTTCAAACAAGAACCATCAAAAACATTGATTGATCGCCTGATTGAAAGTTGTACTGCCGATGGGAGTGTTTGTGACAAGATCAAAATTGATTATGTGTGGTGGCGAGGTCTTTGTAAAAATGATTTGATCGTGAAAATCTGGACAAAACAGGAGCAGGGAAAATGAAATTTCCGACTTGTAATGATTGTAGCCATTGCTATCGGCGCAACAAGGCAGACTATATCTGCGGCATATCTGGAGAAGATATAGTGCTGTCAAAACCAGCATGTAAGTTTTTTAGCAAGATATTCTGGTGGGAGGAATAATGACCGACGAGAAGTTTACACAGGGCGAGTGGAAACATTGCATTTTTGGCGGCGAATGCGGTTATCCGTTGGTATTTGAGAAAAAAACAGGTTTGAGAGTTGCAAGCATTTTTATTCAAAACGGAGATACAGAGAATGGTATAGCGAACGCCGCCTTAATAGCCGCCGCACCGGAGATGTACGCTCTACTCTCTATAATGGTGAGCCCGACAATTATGATGAGTGAAAATTTGAGAAATGACGAGTTGAGAAATGCTATCAAAGCAGTCCTGAAAAAAGCAAGGGGGGAGGAATGAAACTTTTAAGAGAAGTTCGCTGGGATGCGAGGTGTAAATGGAATGAAAGCCTTAGGTCTATGACTTTTGCACGCAAGTGGGATGGTGACGAGGTAGCAGGAATTTCCTATGCCTCGGAAGATGAGGATTTTTTCAGGGGGATTATGTTGAGTCGGAGAGATGAGGTCAGAAGAATCTTTACGCATAATTTTTGGAGACTTGAAAAGAAAAATTATATCCGTAAGTATGCAAAATATCTGAAACCAAGGGGGAAAGCATGACCACCGCAGAATCAGAAATCTACTTTTACGCATTCCGCTATTGTTTGGGACGGATGACCTACGCCGTTACCGACTTCTGCCGACAGGCAACAAAGGTGATTGCCGAGATCAAAACCCATGACCTTGAATTGATGGATAAAGAGATCACCGAAGCGGAGGAATGGGACAAAGAAAATTCGGACTTTCACGGCAGACTTGGTATGGATTGCGACCGTGCCGAGTGGCTGAAATTCAGGGAAGTTGTCAGAAAAGAATTGGAGAAAAGAAAATGAATAAACCTATTTGCCCTTTTTGCGGCACTGACAAAATGAAATTTTCTACCCGAATGTCCGGTGGGTACATCCGGCATTACATCGGTCAGTTCCGTTGCTTGAAATGCGGTGCAAGATCACCGATTGTCAATAATGGTCGGAGAATGAATTACTATGAATACCTTACGAAAGCGGAAGAAATGGAACTGCAAGAAAGAGCCTTGCAAGCGTTTCAGCCGAAAAAGGAAGAAAAAGGGGAGTTGATATGAGCGACATTTTCGCAGAGATCAAACCCGGAGAGATTGAAAAAATCCGCAACTTTGACAACGATTTTTCAGACCTTTTCAAACAGGCGAAAAAAGAACTTCAAGAATGGGAGAATCAGAAATGGGACGCAATGAAAAGAACCAAACGCAGATGGAAGAAAAGAAAATGAGCGACCTTAAACCGTGTCCGTTCTGCGGAAGTGAAAATGTTATTCCCGTGGAAGCAGACTACTTGAATGAAGGCGGAAAAGTCACAATACTCTGGGATGTCGAATGCCAAGATTGCCAATCGCTTGTCCGGAAAAGTATGTGGAATCGCCGCCCCGCCGAGGATGCAAAGACCAGGGAGATTGACAACCTTAAAAGAGCATTGCAGCAGATTGTAGAAATCGCAAACCGCAGAGGGCATCTTACTGTTGCAACTTTGCAGAAAGATGCGTGGTACGGACTGGCAAAAATTGCCAATGAAGCTCTTACCAATGCTCCCGACATGAATGACGGGAAGATGGAAGGAAATAAGTAAAAAGATAAGCCCCGTGTTTTTTTACGGGGCTTTTTTTGATCTTTTATTCAAAACGGAACATCTTCGTTATCATCCGTTTCAGAGTATTCACCTACCAGACTTCTCGAATCACTCCCCGGACCATAAGCGTTATCAACCGCGCGTGGAGCAACAACAGATGTCGGGGATTCTGCAGAGGTTTCCTGTTCGGAACCAGCGCCAGTGCTGCCGCGTTTGTTTACTGCAGTTACATTAATAGCCAAAACATTCAAAGAGTTTTTAACTTCTCCCAGCGGGTCCTTCCAAGAGCGGTAATTCAATTCTCCGTCAATAAAAACGGTGTCCCCCTTGTGCAAATTGTTTTTGCAGTATTCTGCGCTTTTGCCAAAAGTGCAGACCTCTACGTAGATTGGCGTCAATTTGCGTATTTTTCCATTAAATCCAGGCTTGCTTGTCGCAAGGCAGAATTTGGCAAACTCTTTGTCTTCCTTACCAAACGACTGCATTTCTGGGTCGGTCGTTAAATTGCCGACGAAGAAAACTTTGTTCATGTAGATCATTTTTTAATCCTCCTTTTTTTTAACTTATACCCTTTACTTCAAAGAGCTGGTTGGTAACTGACACTTTGATTCCCTCTTTCAACACCTTTTCCACTTTGCTGACACTATCCACAATCTCTTTGCTTTCCTTATCTTCAACAAACTTTGCGGTAATTTGGGATAACATCTTGTCAGTGTTCTTCCATGTATCAGCAGTGTTTTTCAAGGTTTCGTTCATGTTTTTTATCCAGACATTTGTCATTTTTTGCAGTTCTGCATTTCGCTGATCTATATTGGATTGATACATGCTTGTTTTTTGTGCTTCAATCTTCGGCAATGTAGCGAATGATCTGCTTTGCAGTTTAAGAGCTTCTGTACTGTTAGCACTTACTCCCTGTACGGTAAACGCTTTGAATTTGTCCATGCTCTGAACAAGCTTGATCATTTCCGAATTTGCTCTTTTTGCTGCCTCTGCCAGCGCTTTTTCGGACTGATTCTGAATCTCGTATCGCCTTTCTGTCAAGGAATAATAATACTCAAAATCTTTCATTGCCTGCTGTGGATTGTTAGCTATCGCCTTCTGCCATCCCTTTTGGGTCGCTGGAAACTTTTTTTGTTCTTTTTTAATCAACTTGATTCTTTCTGCATCATCTTTGGCAAACTTTATCGAGTTTTCAAATCTCTTCTTTTCCCATGAGACCGCATTATCCTCAAGTTCTTTCTGAAGCTTTTGACGCTCTTTTTGAAGCTGACGCTCCAGCTTGATCCGTTCACGATTGAGCTTTGTGTAGTTTTTCAACTCTTGGTAATACTGCTCCTCATTGTAGGCCATTGCTGGAACTTTTTTGCTAAGCTTTTTCATCGCGTTTGCCTGTTCTTCTGGAGACAACGGTTTTGCAATTTGAAGCACAGGTTTCTTGAGTGCTCGGGGAGCCTCAGATTCTAATTTTTCTTTCTTCTTGATCCAGTCTTTGAGAAGATTTTCATAATTTTTTACATAATTACGGTAATCTTCAATTTGCTTGTTATAGTTATCAATACCACGATCCATACTGATTTTCTTCAGCTGTTCACTGGGAGCAACTGGCTTGTTTTTTTCATGTTCCTCTAATGCTTTTACTTTTGCCAATGCCAAAGCTTTTTGGTACTCCTCCAGCTCCTTTTTGTACTGCTTGTATTCAGAAGAATCATTGAAAGCTGCTTGTTCTTCTTTGTATTTTTTCCAAGGATTCATAAACTTTTGGGACTTTCCAAGTTTCTGCAGAGTAGACGCAAGCTTTTCCTCTGTGCTCATATCTTCGTAATCGTATCCGCTCTGAAGGTCTCTGATTTCCTTCATCAACTCAAGCACGGTTTGGAGTTTTTTTATTTCGGTATTGTGGGTTGCGACATTTTGCTCTTCAAGCTTCTTTTTAGCTTCACCGTATGCCTTCAAAACAGACCCATAATAATCAATAGCAGCCCTTTCAGCTTCAAGCTCGGCACTTCCGATCCAAAACCATTCGCTGTCTACCGCTTCTTTTGCCTTTTGTTTCTGAATCTTTGCCCGTTCAAGTTCCAGTCTAAGGTTTTCAACGTTCATTCTCAATTGAGTTTTTAGAGCATTTTCTTGCATCCTGGCAATCTTCGCTTGAAGGTTTCCTGAAACGCTGATTTTATTATTGTTTTTGTCAATGATAACACCCTGTTCTCCAAGATACGAATTTACCTGTTGTGCCATGTCTGCAGCAATAGCAAATTCATCGTTAGAAAGAGAACCCATGCCGGCAATAGCCTCAAGGGTTTTTGAGGTTTCTTGCATCTGCTTGTTTTCTTCTTTGATATTCTCAATGGCATTTTGGCTATCACTCTGCATCTTATCAAAATGCTCGGACATTTTTGCCGTTTCATCTCGCATGGCTTCCGCGGCTTTTGCTCCAGAAAAATCCAGCTTTTCAAACGCCCACATCAAACCTTCGATCGCCGCAGAGATAAGCAGCATGGGCCACATTGTCGCCAGCAAGGATTTTATTGCAACGCCAAGTTTTTCAGTGGCAATTTTCGCAGCTGTTGCCCCCCTTGACCATGCCCCAAGTGTCAGCGCTCCCGTCTTCAAAGAAAGCGCGTGAAGTTTGTTCAACAAGGTTCCTTTTTTGGTGGTTACTAACAGTGCCTTGAAATTCAAGTTATTGACTTTTTGCTGTCTTTGCACTGCTGTCAGATGTATTTTTTCCATTTTTAAGGCAATTTGCCATTGCTGAGAAGCTTGCTTTGCAAAAATATTTGCACTTGCCAAGTCTCCAGAAGCTATAGCAGATTCTCTCTTCGCGCTTGCGTTGAGAAAATTGGCTTTTGCCTCTTCCATTGCCATTTTTGCATTGGAAGCTCCGACTGCGGCATTTGAAAAAGTCTGAGGCTTTACCAAGTCCAGCAACTGAGAATCTTTTTTTGCTTGAATCTCTTCTTCTATCGCTTGCTTGTGCTGTTTACGTTGTTCAATAACAAGCTTGAATCCAGTAGAATAAGCGTCAAAAGCATCTTCCATTGAGGAACTTAACATAAGTTCCTCTCTTCGTGCAGTATTTTCTTTTTCAATGGCTACAATGGCGTTTTCTCTTTCTATAACTTCTTGATGAGCTTTTTTCAACCTTTTTTCAGCTGCTGTCGCATTATCCAATGTGGCTTTCAAACTCTTTGTCTGCAGTATATTTGCGTACCGTTCATCGGAGTCGATCAACGCCTGTGTAATTGAATTTTGTTCTGCCCGCTGCCCTGCAAGAATACGCTCGTTTGTTGCCATCATTGACTTCAAACTTATTATTGTAAGCATGACAGCCTTGTATCCAGCATAAGCCGCCGCTCCCAGAGAGAGTGTACCAACAAGCTTTACTGTCTCATTGTTCATGCTATTGACACCCATAAGCAGAGGTTGCAACGCCCCGCCAAAGGTCAACAGTTCCCCAGCGGCAAGCCCCGCGGATTCCGTGATTCTCTGGAAAGTATTTGGCAACGCAGCAAGCTGGACATGGACATCGCCCTGAATGAGATTATACGCTCTCTCCATTTCTCCTGCGCTATTCTGAAAATTGTAAATCTGCCGCTGCAAATCGCCGTAACCTTCGCCAAGCAACTGCAATGCTGCACGCTGACCACGGGCATCCCCGAAAAACTCAAGCAAAATACCTTGATCTTTTTTGGAAAGTTCGTAAATTTCACGCAAAACATTGTTGAATCCTTTTGCTTTGACTGCCGACAAACCAAGTTCAATACCGTATTTTTGTGTGGCTGCAATAACCTGCTTTGTTGGGTTAATCATTTTCGCAAGCATGTTGTTGAGATATGTAATAGCGTTGCGGGATTGCATAATTTTTGACAGAACTGTAATGGATGCTCCGAGCTCGTGCAATCCGAGCCCCGCAGTCTTCGCGGTAGATACGACTTGCCCTAAGCCTGTTGCCAACTGTTGTCCATTGGCTTTACCATACTTGACGATAGAGAAAAAAATGTCTGATACATAACTGGCATCTTTTACGCTGAGACCGTATGCGTTCATAGTCGTCGTAACAGCGTCCATTGTGCTTGTGACATCTGCCCTTATTGTTTTTGCCAATTTTGCATTTATTTCCGTAAATTTTACGAGATCTTCTTCCGACCCCTGAATACCAGATGAATAAGCATCGTAAAAAGCTCGGGCATTATCCGCAGTTCGTCCTAATGTCGATGGAAGATTCTGGAGTCCTTTCAACACAGCGCCTGTATTAAATTCACTGGCAATAGATTTGATCATAGCCAGCTCTTGCGCCAATTCGGAGGCATTGCGTATCGCATTGACAAAATACATGCCAGTCAAGCTATTGGTCAATCCGTTCAAAGCAACAGTTCCCGCGTCTGCACGGATTGATATGGCTGACAACTCATCATTGAGGCTTTTTGTCGCACTGACTGCCTTGCCCCCCTTGCCAATGTTCGGCGTAGGAACTCTGGTTTGCTGAAGCTTCGCCAGTCCTTTCTCAAGACGATTCAGTTTGTCCAGTTCATCTTTTTTGAGAATCTCAACAGGTTTGATTTCTTTCAAGAGCCTTGCCATTCTTTCAACTCTTTCGAGTGCCTCTCTTGATACAGGATTTATCGGCTTAATATTGATTGCTTGAATTGATTCCTGTATCCTCACTCCAACCTTATTCAATGATGTTATCAGCTTCTCCGCATTACGCTCAAGGTTTTGTGCGGCATTAGCTGGCAATGGGTTCAATGCTTTAAGGTTAAGCTGATTCAGAGATTTATTGACGCTGCCGATCGATTTGCTGATTCGTTTTGATGAAATTTCGACACGTTTCAATGCAACAGCAAATTCGCCAATGCGCTCATTGCTGTTCGCAATTTCAGGAACAATAGCAGAGAATACCTCTTGCAATGCTTTTTTGGTAGAACTGCCTTTTTCTTCAAGTTTTTCAAACTTCTCAATCAGTGTAGACAGCTTCGTGGTTGTACTTTTGGAGTCAAAATTGAAACCTAATGTAGCAATATTTCCTGACATTCGCTCGTCCTTTCTTTTTGCAAAATCTTTTCAACAATTACCCAGATTGTCAACAGGATATTCACCGATGTAGTAAATTGTTTTTTAATGACAGAATACTACAAAGCGTACAATAAAAAAGACTATTGCAAATGTTTTTTTGCAACAGTCTTTTTTTGCGTCACCCATTGGGCTTATATTTCTTGCCAGCAAGAAAGTTCTTAATATCCTCTTCCTGCCGCTCTTCATCCGTCATCTTTGCTCTGCGTTCTTCATACTCTTTTTGCTCTCGCTCTTTTTGCGCAACATGAGACGGAAGCAATGTAACATCAAAAGGATCAATTTTTCTTTTTTTGCTATCCTTGAACGCGATTGCGCGAGTATAACCATTGGAGTCAAGCAAGATTGTCTGAATATCGGCAAGCATCACGCTGATATGTTGGAACTTTCTATTCTCAAGCTCCATGTATGATTTTTCTTTTTCATACTCTTGCTCTTTTTTGATTTTCTGGGCCACCTGAACCCATATTAAATCCTTGCGCGACATAGGAGCAAGCGGAGAAAAATCGCCATGTTCAACGCAGCAGTCAATCAAGGATGCGTATCCGCTTATTTGGAACCCGCATCCGCCTCGGAGTTTTTTTCCGCTTCTTGCATCTCTTCTTCTTCTGCGTCAGCAACAAATTTTGAAAGTTTGAAAATTTCATCCCCGACGCGAATAGCTTCCGCTGTGCAATAATCGTAAATCAGCTCCGCCTGATCGGGGTCAATTTCGAGACCACAGGACAACAAAAGAACATAGGTGTTTCTTGTACGATTAACGTTTTTTGCCGTAAAGAATCCTGCAAGTTCCATTCGCTCACCCTGAGTCAGCTCGCGAATTTCAAACTTTTTTTCACTTCCGTCAAAATTGGCTTTTATCCATTTTTTTGCCAGTTTTTTAATTGGAAGTTTTGCCAGATCAATTTTGTTTTTCATTTTGTTTCCTCGCTGTTTTTGTTTTTATGTTATTAGATAGAATCCCCCCGCCGACCATTTCTGGTCGGACAAGGGGTCGGAGGGTAAGTTTTTACTCAAGAGCAAGACTGCGAATCAAGGTGAAAGTCGGCGAAAACCCTGTGTCAAACGCTGACGCATCACCGCCGCCGCCACCAGCTTTGGAAACTTTAGCTTCCCACTTGCCGATGATGTTGGTGCCTGCACTCAATGTAACAGTACCAGTCGCGTCGGTTTCCTGCGCTGCAACAAAAGCCTTCCAGTTAACATTGTTTTCGTCATTCCAGATTTCCATACCCGACCAATCTTCCCAGGCATCGGTTGCCGAGTTGTCTTTGATAGTGCGTTTATTGGTCTGAACCTCTTCGGTTTCATTTTCAGTTTTTTCGGGTTTTTCAAGGGAGAGATATTCAACATCTTCGCAGTTAATATCAGAACCGCCTCCGTAATGGCTGGTCATGCCAACCGCTCCTGCAAATCCAGAAAGAGAACACTTGATTGCCTTGTTCTTTCCCATTGCCCCAGTGCCAGAAACCAAACTTCCCATATTTCATTCTCCTTGTTAAAGTGTAATTTCTCTTCCTCGCTGTTTTTCAATCATACTTTTTTTGTCAACTTTTTTCGACGACATCAAGAGTAAGCAAAACCGTCTTTACAAAGCCCCCTGTCATTTTTTTACTTTCCCGCTTAACAGATTTAACTATCATCTCGGCTTCGGCAGTCTGCAATATGCTTTTCTTTGGGTCAGAAACATCAAACGCCCTTGCAATACTTTCGGAGATTGTTTCTGTTTTCTCCGTCCCAGATGTTTCCTGTACACAAATGTCGTACTGGATTAAAAAAGATGATATTCTACTGCGACTACTGGACAGTTGAATTTCTTCGCCGCCGATACAAAATTCGCTAACCCATGCTTTTTTGCGCTTTGGATCAAAAACATAATTTTCAACTTGCAAATCATTTTCTGGATTTATTCCGCTTGCCTCTATCATTCGGCGGCGGCACTCGTTACGAACAGCAATATACGATATGCTCATAATGACGGACACTCCTTGTTGACACCTTTTATTATTTCATCCATTTTTCCAGCAACGTGAGCAAGGCAGCCTTCAAGAAAGCGGTTTGGGACAAAAATGTGGTTGCCATATTCTCCGCCATCATTCAAAACACCACCATACGGAACACTGTTGGTCACAAACACTGAATCGCCGTAGTTCAGAGAAGCACAAACCGTAATCGCTCTTTCAGGGTCGAGGAAATCCGCAAAGACCCCTTGCTCCATGGAAACTTGATCCCGATCTGGGAAAGTATTTATTTTTTCGCTCAACTCATTAATTGACACATTCCAGTTTACAACATAGTTCCAAGTCCATCCCCCAGGAGTTCCGTGGCCACCGCCTGTTGTCGCCTTGTAAGAAAAATTCGCCAAATAATCATACGCTGCCGCAACGGTTTTTTTCTGGACGGCAGTGATCTGATGTTTGAGCATATTTTCTATTTTTCGCACACCAGATTTGTCAAAAGCAAATCTACCCATCTATACGGCCCGCAGTTGCAGTTTTATTTTTGCTGGAACGCCGGCAAAGAAAGTTTCCGCCTGCGCCTTTACAATACGATATTCTCTTTTTTTGAAAACAAGTCTGTCTGTCTGTGCTTTGACTCCACCAGTAATGACGTCATCCTCACGATCAAAAGACGAGGTGGCTCCGCGCAATTCAAGATATGCTATTTTCAGAGTGAGATCGCCCTTGATGTAATACTTCCCATCAACAATAACATCGCTTATTTCGTGTGGGTTGCTAACATACACCTGAAACTGCTCCTCGCGAGTTTCCTCTGTCATTTCCCCTGTTTGTTCATTGTATTTTTTGGTCACATCAGATAATACAAGCGTGGCAACATTTCCATAAACTTTCTTGTTTATTATTTGTTCAACTTTCAGAAAGGGATTACGCTTCATTTTCAACTACTCCGTATACAGTATTTGAGTCTCGGGGTCGAAAAAATATATATCATCCTGCGCAAAAACTTTGCTCATCGCAAAACGACTTCTGCTATACGGATAGCGACACCGATAAAACCATTTCAGGCGATCTTGAGAGCCTCTGTACATGACGAGAATCGGATTTTCTCCAACTTCTCCCAGAAGCTCCCAGAAACGATCAAAGTTGCGGGACCAGAATATCCCGTATTTTTCAACGACCTCCAGACCGTTCTTGTCGTAATGTGGTTTCATCAAGTCGTACTCCGTTGAAAGAATTTGATCCCTGTTGCTCCGATCGCCTCCTGATCGACTTCGCCCCCCAGCTTTTCCAGCAACTTGACAACATTTATCGGAAAAATCGGAGGAACCAGGGATGGATCCACTGTGCCAAAATCACCCCGAATCAATCCGAGAACTGTCAACGGATGAGGTTCCGCGGGGTTATCGTCAAGACTCAAAAGATAAGCTGCCTCTTGAGCAGTTGCTTGCTTGATCTTTCGGTCATTTACGGTATTGGAATAGTCGTCAGGGTCATCGGAAGGAAATTCGCCAGAGTGCATATAATAATAAGGTGAGCCGTTTCCGTCAAAAAACTGACAAAAAAGATCAATAAAGTCAGTCGCCGCCGCAAGTGCAGATTCTTTCTTTTCTGGCGAAGCCTCATTCCAATACTGATTAAACTGATATCCTGAGAAGAAGTTGTCTGCCCACTGCATTGTACAGTAAGGATAAATGAGCTTGTTTTTTCCCATCAGTCAATCAAAACCTCTTTTTTTGCCTGTTCATAAGCAAGCTGAGTTTCTGCGGCGGTCATCGTTGCGCACTCAATTCCTGCCGCCTTCAAATTCTTCTTCATTTCGCGCAGTTCTTTTGTTGCATTCAGACGACTGTCTTCGGCATCTGCAATGTCGGCTCCTGGCACCTCGGAGGTCGTTGTAACCGCCTTGTTATTTAACGGGGAATATTTTTTGTCTGCGGGTTTACTTTTTTTACCAGCCTGTTGGTGAGCGGAAATATGTTCTTTCCATTTTGCCTCATTGTTAAAACTCTGTCGGCATTTGACACAAAAATCAAAAAACGGCATAACTTCAATCTCCTTTTGTTTGTGTTGTTTTGAAATCAGGGATTTCTTTGATTTTATCTATCACCATTTGCGGAGTAATAGCACGCTGACACTCCCAGTGTCTATGGGTGTTTTTGAATCGCGGACACCACTGAAAATCGGCACTCTCAAATTTGTACCTTGTATCGTTAAAACACCCATGACATACAGTTTTATTAATAACTCTGTATGGTGTCTCGAACTCCCCCCATGGTTCTGAAAATCCAGAAATTAACACGGTAGGTGTTCCGCAGCACCGAGCCAACCAACTCAACCCAGAGCCTAAACCAATGAAAAACTTTGCATTTGCTATAACAGATGCTCTTTCGGTCAAAGGTTTATTTCCCGTCCAATCCTCCGCTTTGCGGGGTATCTTGTTCCAAATTATCCCACTGCCTGCAACGGCATCGCGATCAATATCAATGACACGATATCCGTTTTTTATTAAAAAATCACAAACAGTGTCCCAGCCAGTCGGATGGTTCCACATCTTACATCCGCCAGAAGCTTGAGTGGCAATGCAAACATAAGGCTCCCTTAAATCCAAATCGTTTTGGGAATAGGCAATATCACAAGGGATATCGTCTACATCGACCCCCAGAATACCTCCGGCATATTTATGCAAGGAAATTTGTCTGTAATCATCGGGCGCATTATCTTTTTCTTCATCATTGTGAAATATTGCCATTGTATAGGCAGCGTAGGCGTTTTTGACAACCTCGTCGGATTCAAGGAATATATGACCTGGATGCGATTTCTGCAATAATTCTTCAATGTATGATGCAACCTTAACAGCAATGAAACAGTTATGCTTGCGCTCAAAAATTTCTACCGCACGATACCACGCAAGTGTGTCTCCCAGCGTTGTAACAGGAAAATTAATATATACAAGTTGCTGAGATAGATCCATTTTATGCTGGAAAACTCTTTTTCCAGATGAGTATTCGGTAATCTGAAAGCCATAACGAACAAAATAGCGTTTGGGAGATACAAAATAGTCTCCCGATTTAACTGTTCCGTTAAAAATAACAAGTCCAGAATCAAGATCTACAAGCTTGAGTAAATAAGTTTTTTCTTCAGGAGACTGAGGGAAATAAATGCGTGCTCCATAACAAAAATCGAACAATATCCCATCTTCCGCATTTTGGGAAGGCAAAAAAGAAAGATTTCTTTTTGCAAAAACATCCTTGAGTAGCTCCAGCCACTCTTCCCGTGTAAGATTATTATCCATATTTTTTCCTCGCTGTAAAGGTTTCACCTTTACTATTTTTGTCAACATAAAAAAAAAGACCGGATGGTCTTTGGCACCCAGCGAGGTCTAATGCCGTGGATCATCCGGTCAAATTTTTTCGGGAATTATCGGGGGATGTATTCAGGAGCAACGCTGAATTTGCCCGTAATACCAGTATCAGGTGTCACCTTGACCCGCATATATTTTTTTGCAGTATCGGGAATGTAGCTGAAAATATCGCCGTTCATAGAAGTGCCTTCCGCCGTAATCACATTCTGAGCAATGATTTCAAAATCGCCACCAGAGGGATCGTCGCCAGCCTCCAACTTCACGGTAATGGTTTTGCCCGAAGTTGCAGTCGCGGTACCATCCACCCATCCACGCACACGCAGCCCGCCGTTTGTCTGGCCCAGTTCAAAAACTTCACTGACAACTTCTTTGCCGCCAAAATCAGCCTTTTCAAAGAAATAGTCGCCGCCAAAATGAGCTTCTTTGTTATCGAACATAAATAAATCTCCTTTGTTGTGTTTTGTCAAACATTGCCAAATCAAGCAAGATCAACAACAGCCTCTTTTCCCCAGAGAATATTGTAGCTGCCGATGATCGGGATGCCGTTCCACGCAGTCAAACTGTAGTTCACTCCAGTGGCACCATCAGACACGCTGCGCCGCTCAAGCTGATACTTGTTGGCCAGGTAGTTGACCAGAACAGGATGTGTGTAAATAAAAGTGCTTCCTGTATCCGCACGAACACCAGCCAGACGGTCGTCAATCATCATGGCAGTCGGCAAACCAGCAATCTTGTCGGCATTGTTGGTATCAGCCTTCGGTTCAATGTTGACGATAGCTCCGACCGCATCCGGATCTGCAAGCTGCAAACCAAACTCCATAAACATCGCCATCATTTTACCGAGAGGACGACTACCATCAGGCAGATCAAGCTCAAAAACCTTGCCTCCGTTGAGCATCAAAGTCGTGAAAAGCTTGCCAGTGCTCAGTGCATTCGGGTTGTAAAGGCCTGTGGTGGTGTCAGGATCGTAGTGAACCATAACCATGGAATACTGTTTGTTTGCGGATGTTCCGCCAGCACTTACCGCGCGATCATTGGCAATCGCAGAGGCAAGAAAACCTTTGTAATAGATACGAGCTTCGTTGTCATTGCCGCTTTTGGCAATGATCTGCGGATAACGATCATTCGCAAATTTATCATAGCCGCCCATTTCTTTCGCCGCGTCCATGGGCATCGGCAGTTTGCCACCAATTTTACCAAGACGGGTACGTCCAAGGTCAAAGGAAATACCAACGATCGGCAATTCAGCATCGTAATCGACTTCCTGCATTGCGTCAATGTCGGTAACTTTGCCATATACATTGTAAATGCCATGGCTGGACGCCTTCATCGGCATACTGTCGATAATGGGGTTCTTCTCTACGAGGTTATTTACCAGTCCCTGCTGTTTATCGGAAAGGTAAACATTGAGATCTTTCAGAGTGTTTTTCATTGGTCAATCTCCATTTTTTTGTTTTTGTTTGGGTTACGAATTTAATTCCGCAACCGTTTCGTCATCAAAAATACTCGACTGGAACGGAGAATAATTGCGTTTCGCCGAGGCAGGGATTTTTCCGCCTGGACTTCCCGCACCTGGAGTATTTTCCACCATAAAGCCAAAGGTTTTAGCGGTGTTCATGGCGTATTCTTTGAGATCGGTACCGTCTTTGCAGAGCAAGCCTTCGCCAGATTCATCGAGCGAAATCAGACCAAGCTGAATATCTTTCTGCAACACAGTTGCCAGCTTGTCGGAATCAACATCTTTGAGCCCTTTGACAAATTTACCCAGAGCATCGCCAGTCAATCTGCGCTGAATTTCCATTTTGAACTTTTCATGTTCGGGTTTGATCAAATCGAGTTCGCCTGAGACTTTACTCAATTCTCCTTTGAGTCGATTGTTTTCACGGAGCACCTCGGCTATTCGTTCATCCTTTGCGGCACTTCCTGAATTGCTGCGACTTTCCAGATCCGCGAGCTTCTCTGAGAGTTCATCGGGGGTTTTTCCCAGTTCACGATATCTGGCAAGTTCAGCCTTGGCCAGATTGTGATCATTTCGCTCTTTGTCTTTTGCGTCCTTGATTTTCCGCACGTCTTCTTCGGTTCTGACGCGAGTCTCATCCAACAAGACCTTGCCATCTTCGACCGAACAAATCGGGCGGAGCATTTCCGGCAGGTCGTCCAGCGACCTTGCTGTACTGAAATCAAACATTTTCGCCTCCTTTTGGCATTTTTTGTAATTTCCGGAGCAGACCATCTATCCCGGTATTTCACTTTTTCTTTTTTTGTCAACTCAAAAGCTAAAAGATTTTTTTAATTTGTCGCTTGACTTTTGACTCTTATGCGATATATTATCATTTTACAAGGAGAAATTACAACAATGGAAAAGAAATATTTGTGTCCCTGCTGTGGGGAAGATATCGGCGATTTTGTCAAAGAATGTATAAAAACTTATAACAAGCAGAGAGTTGCTGCGAATATGCGCAAAAAAATCACTCCAGAACGACGCGCGGAAATGAACGCTGCCAGCTGCGAGCGCATAAAAAAATGGAGAGAAAACAATCCTGAGAAAACAAGGGAATTTGCCTTGAAAGCAAGTCGGTCACGAACAGCGGAAAGCTTTGCAAGGCAAAAAGAGGCAATTAAAGATACGGCAAGAAGAAAAACATTGAAATTTGCCGAATTACTTTTTACTGAGCAGCAAAAAGGGACCGTTATTACCGCGGAAATAGAAAATCAGCTCATGCTTAGAGCCAAAGAAATTATCAAGCAAGAAAACAAGGAGAACAAAAAAAAGCGGGCGACAACATGAGTTGCCGCTCCGCAATTTAGTTTTTCAATTCTGAAACTGTGATTTTTATCATTGGTTTCAAACCGTATTGTTTACTGCTGATTACCCGACATATTTGAGAGTCGTCGTGCCATAAAATCCCAGTCAATGCGTCACAGGTTCCTTTTTGTAAGTTGTCTTCGAGGTCTGGGCGGGTCGGTTTGTAAATAATTTCCCCATTGCGCAATCTTTCCAGATCGCGTTTTCTCATTGATTTAGGCGGAGGAAAGAAAAAGTCTGACTCCAGCATCAACGGTCCGGTAAAAGGCTCGAAATCTTCCGGTAACTGATTCACACAGAGCAAACGCAGTGCCGTTTTGTAAGAAACATTCTTTTCCGGCTGATAGCTTCTGATAATCTTGCCCGCCGTATAAAAGCGGGCAGATTGAATCGCCAGCGGAACAATATCAAATTCGAGTTCAACGTGTCTCACTTCTTTACCTCGTCATTGTTATTGTTTGTCAAAAAAGGATTGCCGTTGCCTTTTGCCATGGGTAACTGCCGACTGCCGCGCTCCTCCATTTCGATGTCATATTGTCGCTTAAACTCTTCCCATGTATATGAGTGATTAATATAACCTGATTCTCGTGCAATATTAAAAAGGTCCTCCTCAAGTATCGGAACCTCTCCCATCGAGGCACTCTTGCACAGGGAGATAAATTCAGAAAGATTAACCGCAATGTTAGAAAATTGATAACTGGGGACGTACTCAATTTTTGCGATTTCCTCAGCGGGATACTCCATCCATCTGGCCATTAACTGCAGGATTTTGGTCAATGCAACACCTGAAGTGCGAACAATCTTGACCAAAGGTGCTGTTCTGCCTTTTTGTTCAGTTCCAACCACGGATCCTGATTGATGGCTTTTGGCATTCATCATTGACAACCGTTTCTCGGTAATTCCTGCCTGAAGCGTTGAGATTTCATCCGCCTCAGCGGTAAAACCGACCCCGTTAGTGCTAACATAAAAAGCTTTTGCGCCTGGCTTATCAAGTGAAACACCTGCTCCTGCACCAACGCAAACTTTGTTGATATCAAAATCCTTGCCAACCCCCGTAAAAACCAAAAACTCCTGGGTGTTCATATAAATATGTTGGCTGTGGTGAGCCATTGCCATATAAAGCTTTAATTCCATTTGCGCCATACTCAGCAACGGCGGAAAATCAAATTCTTCTCCACTTATGTTTTTTGCTCCGCACCAGACAAATGGAATACGGTCAAAATAGCCCTTTTTGCCAAGCTTGGGATAAACGGTTCGCTCATCTTCTGGCGGATATTTAATATCCAACCCGCGTCTCAATTCTTCAGGGCGGATTGCCCGTTGATAATATATACCATTCGCATCAAGCGCAAGAATACGTAATTTGTACTCAACATTGTCGCTAAAGCTTTCAAGATCATAATACGCGCTGGACTCATCAAGCAAAATAAAATCAGCAACCATTTCCCCGTCAATCTCAATAAAATGACTGCGCAGAAATTTTGACGCTGGATATTCCTTGATGACAAACGGGGTATCTCTGTTTTTTCTGGGGTCAAGCAAAAAACAGCGGAGCCCGTGCGTCATCTGCTCATTGTTTGCACGCAACTGTACGTCGTTCAGTGTGTCACCGAGTTGACTGGCGTTGGTAACGATAAAATTCATTCTGCCGTCATCGGGCAGTCTAACAACAGGTTTCCCGATAGCAAACAGCCCGTCATAAATATCCATTGCGTATTTTGTTTCACCAGGGAAGAGGGCCCGTCTCAGGAACGCCTTATACTCATCGGGATGAGCAGACTGCCACTCATTAGGCGGCAAATACTCCTGCTTCTCTTTGATTGTTTTTTGTCCAGCCAGACAATCATCAACAAGGTCTCTGCATTCTTTTAATTCAAGATAGCCGTCAAAGGCAAAACCGTTGATCATTCCCTCTAAATCTTTAGCGGAATATTGCTTAATCTGCATGGGTGTTATTTCTCCGTATGTTTGATTGGGTTCAAACATACCGAAATTGTCAACAAAAAAAAGGAGACCGAACTGGTCTCCTGAGTGTTAATGATTGTTTACATCTTGAATCCTGGCGGAACAGGCAAATGTTTGTATTGTGGCAAACTGAGATAATGACGGATCATGTTTTCAACTTTTTTTATGTGTTTGGGATAGTCCTTGAATATTATTAAAAATTGTGAATAATCCCTTTCGCCAGAACAGATGGACAATGCTATATTGCAAACCATCATCTCTTCCATTTCCTCTGCGTTTCTTCTTATATCATCTTCAGTTGGGTACATATTCACACCTCACTATTAAACGGTTTGAGTTGTCATCATAATATACTTTGTTATAAACCAATTTTCCAGTGTTGCTCAATAAAATTTCATCTTCTTTTTTGGGAGCCGTACTGATTCTTGAAACATCAATGCAGTGTGTTCCTTTAGGGATTGTTATCTCATACAGAATAGATTTACCTTTTTCGTTTTTTGCAAACGCTTCAGCAACGGATTTATCAACGGAGGTGCTATAAAACTGGAGCAAAGGCTCTTGAGCTTTCCCCGATATTATGCCTTGTAAAAAAAAATCAGCACACACTCCGCGATATGTTGTAATCGTTTTGGTTATCTTGCAACTTTTTATAGCGCGATTTATTTGCTTTATATGCCAGTCAAAGTCGGCGTTTCCGCGTTCTCCATTGCGCATGTATTTATTTAATTGTCCATAGAAAATCTGCCCGTCAGTGTACAACCTTAACGCTTTTAAGCTATTTCCAGTTATAGGCTTATCAATAGACATAAAATGATGGGGATTAAACTTTAACTCGGTTGCCATTTGAGCTATTTTATCTCGTTCAGCAATCTCTGCCAGTTCAAGTCGCTGCCCCAGCAGTGGTTTCTCGTATTTCTGAATCTTATAGCTGCCGTCCTTATAAGCTGCGTACTTCTTTTCGCCGAGGCGTTTCCGTTGCTCGTCTTCGTCCAATAAATCAAAATATTCAGGGAAAGGCATTGCCAGAAATTTGTTTTTGGGATCATTATCCATGATTGGGATGTAATAACAGCGGCAATTAATGTGCTGCGGTAACGATGGCATATCTGGTGAATTATAGTTATAGATGTGCCCGTGAAAATCACCACAGTCTTCACAACGGCGATCATCCAAGACAGAGGAATATATCATTTTGCTTTTATTTACTGTAGCAAATGCCATTGCTGTGTCATTTACTACGCCATTCACAATGGTATTGATCTCCGAGCGGATAAAACGACGCGTATTTTTCATTTCCTCAATAATAAGTTGCCGAGCCTCCGCCATGCTTTTGCCACTCTTGATGGCGCCAATCATCACTCGGTGGATTCTGGTTGAATCGCTATGGGAAAGCTGCTTAAAAATCTCCGAAATAGTTCTGCCGTTATAAATACCATACTGAGAAATCTTATTGAGCCATTCGCGGTTCAAAGCAGAAACATTGCTCGCCCCCAACGCGCCGAAAAGCATAAAAAGAAAATCGTTCTCGATCTTGGCAACCTCTTGCATCTCCGTCTGGACGAGCTCTTCGATTTCTTCCTCAATAATATTATTCCGAATCTCTTCTATTTTCGCCAGAAGATTTTTGATGTACTTCTGAGCCTGATAGCTCATCGGGATTCCGCTTTTTTCGTACTTCTCATAAAGCTTATAGATCAGCTCCATGATTGCATCAACAGTTTTATCAAACTCTCCGATTGCGTCTTCGGCAAGTCCATTGGCATAAAGCTGGAGATCATCTTCATGCTGCGTAATAGCAAAAGCAATTTGCCGTATTTCTTCCTTAGTTTTATCCATAAAAAACAAACTCCGTTATGCAATGTTGCCTATCGAACCAACCTGAACTGTGGCACACTGATTTTCCGACAAAAGTCCGTAAAGAATACAGTCGAGCGCGTGATCTTCTTCATTCGTATCAATGTCATCAGGATTCTTTTTATCACGGGATAAGACAGGGATCGTGATTATGTTTTGCCGACAGGTATTGAACCAAAAAATCCCTGGCTGTTCCATGCGTTCCAGAGATCCCATTAACCTGTTTCGGAACAAATTAATAGAATTTAATCGACTGCCAGGTGCTTTGTTACACGGCTCAAAATATATTCCGCAAGCTTCAAAATCATCCGAAATAGAATGTATTCTGCTTGAAAAAATTGCGCTATCTGCTATTCGATAAGCAATATGATACCCCATTGACGCTTCTTTTGCTTTTATTTTAGCCGCTTTACTTTCAACGCTTTCACCAGTCCCCTCATTACGGACACCAGTCCATCCGTATAATTCCGCAATCACAAACATATCACCGCGGATAGTTCCTCGGCGATCTCCATTGGGCAGATAGTAGTCACTTCCGTCAGAAACAGCAAAAAGAGTGTAACAATACGGCTTTGCGCTGCCATCGTCGTAAACTCCAAAAATACGCCAAGAATCAGGTATTCTAAAAGGTTTCACAATGTGTATTTCTGGATCCCAGAGCTTGTCAAATGCACCGCCAGAGATAACACTCCAGTCCCCCAGCAGCCATGCCCTGACCATTTCTGGAGAACCTGTTTGTTTCAGGCGCTGAATATATGTCGGGTCATTTTTCAAAAGATAAGGATTTTCATAGAGCGTCGATGGTATATAAACTTTCCATGTTACCGGATTGCCATTATCATCCCAGCCATCCGCCACGGGAGTCATTGGCGGTGCAACATCGATATAACGCTGTTTGACGATATTGTGTAATGGGCCGCCAGGGTTACAAGTCGCAAATATCTGACATGGCACCCCCGCTGCTGAACGCAAACAGCCGCGAAGCATATCAAACTCTCGGATACTGGCGAAGTTTGTCAATTCGTCATAAATTATCAAGGTATACTGGTGTCCCTGATAACTGTTCACCTTGTCGCCATCCAGATAGTCAAATTCGCATACGGCACCATTGGAAAATTCAAAACGCTTTTTCTGCTCTTTCCACACGGCGATATGCTGATACAGCCGTTTTGCCTCATCAACATTCTGTTCAACCTCTTTCAAGGTTTTGCGCAAAAAGAGGATTTTGGCATGTTCACCGTAAAGGGTGGCGTGTTGCATGATTTTCAAATAGGAGCAAAAACTTTTTCCTCCGCCGCGGCTGCCGCCAAAGACCACTACATCGCACGGACAATCCAGAGCCAGTTGTTGTTTTTCCGTCGGATAAAGATTTATTTCCTGCTGGGGAGTTTTTTTCATTTGCGACGGCCTGTTTTTTTTGCTTTTTGTGGCTTTTTGTCATCAACAATTTCCGCTTCTACGGCAGCTGTTTGCTGTTCGTGATAATCAATCGCAGCCTTGCCCCAGGAGGCAATCCTATCCTGTTTTCGAGCGTTCCCATTGCTTTGATTGGCAATTAAGTTTTGAGCAGCAGCATGAAGTATGACCATCGGGGCACCGTCTTTTCCTGTAACCTCCAGCTTATCACCAAAGCCGCGGTCGCGTCCAACAGCTTTCATCAACAGTTCTCGAGCTTTAGGGTCTCCTGCCTGTGCGTCAGCGATCAGGTTTATCATGACAATATCTTTTTGCCGCTCCAGCTCGTCCGAGAGCTCTTGTTGCGCCTCTGGGTAATTAGCAAGTATTTCTTTTACCGCGCCTCTGGTGCATTGCAACGCCTTTTCTATCGGCTGGATCTGCCCCTTCGACTGGGGGATTACAGCCAAAACCTCGCTCAAAGACACTTTTGTTCTCAAAACCATAAAAAACACCTCCAATAACAGCAAATATTCTTTTCACTGTTACCAGAGGTGTCAACGATGAGACGAAAAAATATATATTATTCTTTGTTGATCCAGTAATGTATTCCAGAAAGACTATCTTCGTCATCCCCCAAAGAGTTAAGCAGTTTAGCTATTTTATCTTCTGAAAGCACAGCGATTTTCTCCATCAGTTTTTGGCGATTATTGCCGCTTGAAGCAAATCTGTTTGGTGTAGCAGAGTGTGCTACCATCGGGCTAACCTTCTGACCAAAGAGCTGAATCCAGTTGAGCTTTTCACCTTCCTCCACATGACGGCTGTAAAGTTTAGTCATTTCGGGTGTCATGTGCCCGACAATCGACTGGACAACGGTTTCAGGAATCCCACAAACACCCGCAATAGAACAAAATGTATGCCTCAATGAGTGAATCCCCTTTGTATTCACTTTCTGGGTTCTTCCTGGTATTTGTTTTTTAGTCATAATCCCGAGACCTTCAAGAAAGCGAGTTACCCAGTTGGAAATGGTGCTTTTGTTCCGCAAATAGACTTCTGCTAAATCGGGCAATAAATATTCGCTTTCATTGCGAGTGTCGTAAATACTCTTCAGGTATTCTTCAAGATAACTGTACATCGGAATGCTCGCAGCACCTCCTGTTTTTCTCTGTTTCTGCACATAAATAAAGTGACGCTCAAAGGATATGTTAGCTTTCTTCAGTGTGCAAATATCTCCCAAACGAAGTCCCGAGAACAACCCGATCATAAACAGCGGATACAATAGTTTGTCTGCATTATCAAAGATAAGTTTCAGTTCCTCAAAGGTATACGCCTCATGTCCATCAGTATCCTGCGGAAGCTTATCAATTCCCTTAAACGGGTTTTCCTTCATTCCTGTTTCGTTTTTGAGTAAATCAAATATCTGTGATATTGACGCATGTATTTCGTTGCAGGTTGTATTGGCAAGCATCTCGTTTTTTCGATTGTAATGGTTCTCGAATCTGCCATATTTTCTAATAAGTGCAATGTAATTTTCTGCAATAGCAGGTGTAACATGCTGCATGTGGCAAACTCTTGGATAACGACGCTTGAGAAAGAAAACAAAATCATTCCAATATTTGCGCTTAAAACTGTTCCTCTGTGTGCCTGGAGTTCTGCGGCGCGGCTTTTCCTGCGCCAAGTCAAAAGCTTTATCAATACGCACGGGATTGGCAGCAATAAGCATATCTTGGCAGTTCTCGTAAAGTTCATGAAGGGTTTTTTGCATTCCGAGTCGAGCGAGACCGGCCTTTACATCTGCCTCGAATTTTCTTGCCTGCGTAACGGTAGTGCAACCTACGCAGACTCCGGAATAACGGGTGTGATCATACTGAAAGCGGTAGCTGTAAAATTGTGATGTCGGTGTGTTTTTGAAAATGCTCATTTTACCCTCCTTATGGTTAATAACAATAATATATTGCTTGTCTTTTGAATTTTCAAGCGACAATATTGTAAAAATGGCAAATTTATTAATATTTTTCTGCGCAATGAATACTATTTGCAGTGTTCTTGCAAAAATCTTTCATTTTTGCGATATAGTATCGCTTGATTTTTATACAAAATAGTGCGATATTGTGTTATGTGAAAGTTTTGTCTTTTATATTAAAATCGAAAGGAAAAATAAAATGTTGTACAACTATTCTTTTGCAAATCGGAAGCGTGACCTCTCCGACATCCTCAATACCGTTATCAAGGATGAACCACGCTTTATCTCCAATTTCCGCAACGGCGCAGATGCCGTAAACTCAAGGCATGAGTATTATGAAGACAATCTTTCCGCAAAAGGCTTTGTCGCAGTAGATGGCAGAGAGGGCAAATTACTTGTTCCCGACACTGTTGCAAATATGCTTAAAACCGGGATGCTGATTCGCCTTGCCAATGACCCTGCGTTGTTTGCCATCAAAGCGATTAACTGCAAAGAAGTCATTTTGGAACTGGTTCGCCACAATGGTTCAGCAATGAGTACCGCTGGAGATTTGAAGCCAGAAGATAAAGTATTTCACTTTGTTTCTCCGCGAAATGGCGATGATGATAACGATGAAATTTTCAGCAGTGTTCAGTGGAACGCAACGCAGATTTTTCGCAAAGAAATTGTCCTTTCGGGTCATGCTCTGTCTGTGAGTTTTTACGGCAATACTGACAATCAGCTCAACCGGCAAACAGCTTTTGCTCTTGCTGACCTTGCTCATGATCTCAACCGAGTTGCTCTTTTTGGCAGACGATTAGAGAAAACCGATAATGCAAAGGGCGAAGCAGGGGGGCTGTATTACTTTGCCGCCGAAACTAACGCTCCGAAAGTGGATGCCAAAGGTGCAATGCTTGACAGTTTTATTCTCAATGATGCCGCTTCTGAAATCATCTTTAATGGCGGTGAACCCATGCAGATACTCTGTTCGCCAGGTCAGGCGCGGGTGCTGACACAAGAATACCGTGACCGAGTTCAGATTTTGCGCTCCGATGACCGCAGAGGTGCTTATGTGGCGGTGATTGTCAACGAAATTAACGGCAGGGGTATGACCATCATTGCTGACCCTGACGTACCCGACAGCGATGTGTGGGTGCTGGACACAGGATGTTTTGGACTTGCCAATCTCCACGGAAGTGCAATCGCCGATATGGATGCCACGCCTAACGGTTTTGACGGAATCCGCCGTGTTGCTATCAGTGAACTTACCTTTGAGTTTCGCAATGTACCGCAGAGATGTGTACGCATTACCAACTTGCAGTGCAGTGCAGCAAGCATTGCGGCGCTGTGGTCAAAGTAAAAAATGAGGAAACCAAATGAAATATGGCAGTGTATGCAGCGGCGTTGAAGCCGCAACTCTCGCGTGGAAGCCTTTCGGTTGGGATTGTAAGTTCGTGTCCGAGGTAGAGCCGTTTCCGTGCGCTGTTCTGCAGGAAAGATTCGGTGCGACAGCTCCGATTAATCCTTTAGATCCAGCAGAAGCAAGCGATGATGCAGACCGCAAAATGCGTGAATCGTGGATCAAACAAAATGAATATCTCAAAAAAGAAGGAGTATTGCCGAATGAAGGAGATTTCACCAAGATCGGGAAAAAATATGCAGGACAAATCGACCTGCTTGTCGGAGGCACACCTTGTCAAGACCTCTCTGTTGCGGGAAAACGAGCAGGATTTGAGGGAGAGCGGTCATCTCTCGCCCTCGACTTTGTTCGACTTGCTTACGAATCGCAATGTAAATGGTTCGTCTGGGAAAATGTGCCAGGCGTGTTCAGTTCCAATAACGGAAGAGATTTCGCAACCCTTTTATCCCTCTTTACAGGATCCAAAGTTGAAGTCCCCAAAGACGGCTGGAGGACAGCTGGGTTTTTTTGCAATGCTCGACGAGATAGATTCGGAGTGGCATGGCGAACTCTGGACGGCCAATTTACCAGAACACAATCATTTCCGTTCGCCGTCCCACAGCGTAGACGCCGTGTGTTCCTTGTCGGATGTTTTGGAGATTGGACTCGTGCCGCTGAGGTACTACTTGAGCCAAGCCGCTTGCAGTGGAATAATCCGCCGCGGGAAAAAACGCGGAAAGAAATTGCCGAAATTGTTGGAACAAACGCTGACTTGGCAGCAGGGGCATTACGAGGAATTGAAGAGAGTAGTACTGGCCGCCTTGGGGAGCTGAATGCTGATGTTGTTGGGACATTGAACGCAGAAGATTACAAAGGGATC
>JAEIGA010001987.1_pt1 | contig 32641 bp, 25 predicted proteins | sample 9270691 | NCBI WGS metagenome assembly JAEIGA01 (sample SAMN17057246, study PRJNA624740) | gut metagenome | biome: biome; isolation source: fecal sample | host: Bos grunniens | place: China: Xizang | collected 2019 | reverse complement strand
TTAAGACCAATTTCAAGTGCTTCTGCATAGTGGTCTAATTCAATTTTGTCAAAAGGAACTGCAGAGAATTTTAGGTCAAATTCTTGCAAAAAAGGGTTTGCGTTAGCCATAGATAACGTACTAATAATAAATAATAAAATAAGTTTAAATGATTTAGATATCATGTTCATTTACACGTGTGGCACGTTCAATGCCATTGATTTTAAGTGCTTCTTTACAGATTTTCTTAACGTCATTAACGTGGCTTACATAAATGTTGATTTTGGCATTGAAAATACCGCCAAAAGTATTAACTGTAAGTTTTTTGATATTGGCATCAAGGTCTTCTGAAATGATTTTCAGGATATCCATTAAAATATGCTTCTTGTCTATACCTTCCACTTCTATGGTGGCGTTATAGACTTGTTCTTCTGCCTCTTCCCATTTTGTTTCCACAATTTTTGGACCATATTGAGATTTGAGTCTCAATGCTTCTGGACAATCCCTTTTGTGAATAATTATTCCTTCATCAGATTTGAAACCGATAATATCATCGCCAGGGATAGGTTTGCAGCATGGTGCAAGGCAATATTTGTGTGTAGTTTCTTTCTCTTTAACTTTCTTTCCTTTGCTAGAGAATAGGCTAGTGAAGGAGATTCTTTTATGTTTATTTTTTACCAATGTAGGAACATCGATAAGTGAAATTTCTTCTTTGCCTAGTTTGGTAAGAACATCTTCGAAGTTTTCTAGTTTGAAATGCTCCAATAACAATTTAATAACATCATTATTGAAGTCTTTTTTCACTACATAACCCAATGCTTCTAGGGTGTCACGCAAAATTCTTTCGCCTTTTTGGCGGAAAAGTTTTGAGTTTTGCTTATAAATGGTGTTTAATTTTTCTTTTGCTCTAACAGTGGTTACGTAGTTAATCCATTCTGGCTGAGGTTCTTGTTGTTTTGCAGTAAGGATTTCTACTTGGTCTCCACCTTGAAGTACATAGTTTAGTGGCACAAGTTTGTTGTTAACTTTTGCGCCAATACAATGCATACCTATGTCTGAGTGAATGTCAAATGCAAAGTCTAGTGCTGTAGCTCCAGATGGAAGGGTTTTCATTTCGCCTTTTGGAGTGAAAACAAATACTTCAGTGTCGTATAGAGCTAGTTTGAATGTATCTAGGAAGTGCATTGCATTAGAATCTGGATTTTTAAGTAGCTCGTTTACAGTGCTCAACCATTCTTCTATTTTTGATTCACTTGATGAATAATCTTTTTTGTAGTTCCAGTGTGCAGCCAACCCTTTTTCTGCTATATCATCCATTCTTTGGCTACGGATTTGTACCTCAATCCATTGACCATCTGGACCCATCACCGTAACGTGAAGTGCCTCGTAACCATTGGCTTTTGGTGTACTTAGCCAGTCTCTTGTTCTGCCTGGGTGTAGGGTGTAGATAGATGTTATAAGGTTGTAAATCTTGAAGCATTCTAGTCTTTCGTCTGCTCCTGGATGTGGTTTGAATACAATTCTGGCTCCCAGAATATCATAGACTTCCTCAAATGGAATGCGTTTTGCTTCCATTTTTTTCCAGATAGAGAAGGCAGATTTTATTCTTTCTTTCATTACAAACTCATAGCCATAACTATTAAGTTTGTTCATAATAGGAAGAGAGAAGTTGTCATAAACGGCCATGCGTTTTTCGCGTTCTTCTTCTAGACGTTTTGAAATACTTTCATATTTCTCAGGGAAGTTGTATTTGAAACTAAGGTCTTCAAGCTCGGTTTTAATACTAAATAGACCCAATCTGTGGGCTAGCGGAGCGTAAATATATTCGGTTTCACCTGCAATCTTATATTGTTTGGCTGTAGACTGTGAGTCTAGGGTTCGCATATTGTGAAGCCTATCAGCAATCTTAATTAGCACCACACGTATGTCTTCCGACATAGTAATGATCAACTTACGGAAGTTTTCTGCTTGTGCAGAGGCTTGGTCGCCAAATACACCGCCAGAAATTTTGGTAAGCCCTTTTACTATTTGTGCTATTTTTTCTCCGAAAAGGTCTTTTATGTCATCTACAGTGTAGTCTGTATCTTCTACTACGTCATGTAGAAGTGCAGCACAAATGGATGTTGAACCAAGTCCTATATCTTTGCACACAATATGGGCCACAGCAATAGGGTGAATAATGTAGGGCTCGCCCGAACGGCGTCGCACACCGGCATGGGCAGTTTTTGCAAACTGATATGCTTTTCTTATTATATCAACCTTCTTACTATGAGGAGAATTTATATAGTCGTTTAACAGATCCTCAAATGCTCTGTCCATCAATTCATTCTCTTTTTGTAAAATCTGTGCTTTAGACATAGTTGTAATATTTAATTAAACCACTTTACTATTATTAGTTCCACTCTGCAAAACGTGGTGTTTTGTATTGGTCGTTGTTTGTTTTGAATCTTATTGTTAGGAATAGTTCATGTGTTCCAGAAGTATAACCTTGTAGGTGAGTAAGGTTGTAGTCGTAAGCATAACCTAGTCTTACATAGTCGGTTATATTAAATCCTATCATTGGAACAATAGATTCTGCTACAAAAAGGTCGCTCATTCTGTAAGCTACACCAAACCACAATGCTTTTGTATAGTTTACGATAAGGCTAAGTTCTTCGTTTACTGTTACACCATTGTAGTGAGCAGAGATGCCAGGGGTAATATCCCAATATCTTCCCACTTCAAATTTGTATTTTGTGTAAAGGTAATAATTTACAGGAGCAAAACGTAAGTCTTTTTCCATAAAGAACTCTTGAATATGTGTTAAAGATGCTCCGATTGTCCAATTTTTCAATTGATATTGGATACCAAAGTTGAAGTTTGGTCTGATGTGAGTATCTCTGTCATAATATTCAATAGGGTCACCTTCTTGTTCATAAATATTGCCACTAGCATTGTATTGTATGAAAGAAGCACCTGCGCCCAAACCAAATGAAAGTTTGTGATTTTCTGAGAATGGAATATGATATGCGTAATTTACTGTGGCACTATATGTGTTTAGTGGACCAAATTGGTCATAAATCACTGATAAACCAAAACCAGAATTTATAGAAGGTGCAAGAATATCAAAGTTTAATAGTCCTGTGGTAGGTGCTCCCTCTACATCCATAAATTGGTGGCGTGCCAACATAGTGACATTTGCATATATAGAATTACCTGAAAGAGCAGGATTATAATGTGTTTGAGTAAACAAATGTTGACTGATTTGTACGTCATTTTGTGCCATTAATGACATTGGCATTAATATAAGCACTAACCATATTTTCTTAAATAGTTTCATTTGTTATATATTTTTAGTTTTCAACTATTTTAAAACTTGTTCTACGATTTATTCTGTGTTCACCTTCTGTAGCAGGATTGCTGATAAGAGGGTAACGTTTTCCGTAACCTCTCCATGATAAACGAGCGCGGTCAATTCCGGCATTAACTAGATAATCAACTACAGATTTTGCACGTTCTTCTGATAGTTTATCGTTGTATTCGTGTGTACCACGAGAGTCGGTATGAGAACCAAATTCTAGTTTTAGAGTAGGGTTTGATTGAAGCAGAAGTACTATTCTGTCCAATGCTGTTTTAGAATCTGGAAGTAGTTTTGCACTATCAAAGTCGTAATAAATGTCGTATACGAATATTTCTCTTCCTAGACCAACTATCGCTCCATCTTTGTTGTAACGTTTATCGTCTGTTGCATAACTAGTAGAACTTGGGATAGAAGCTAGGTCGAACTGACTATTATTTATATCATTTTCTGAATAAATAAATGGTTTGCTACTAATAGATAGGAAGTTTGGTTTATTTACCTTCACTTGATATTCTTTACCATTTTCTAGGTCGGTAAATGTATATCTACCTGTAATGTCTGTTTTGGTTTGTTGGATGATAACGCCATCTTGATATAGCATTACATCTTCGTTTATAAATGGTTCGTTTGTTTCCATATCATAAACTCTACCGCTAATAGACATAGCTGCTTGTGATAGATAGAAGTCTTGTTCTACAGGGAAACTACCAATTGATGTTTTTTCTGTTTTTGCCATAGCAATATCAGAAAGATAACCTCTGCTACTTGCAATAAGTTTGTAGAAGTCACCAGCCTCAACAAATGCGTAGTAGTAACCTTCTTCGTTGGTTTGAACAGTTTGTGATTTGCCCATGCCATTAAGAATTACTTGAGCACCAGAAAGTGGTTCTTGTGTTTTCTTATCGTATACATGGCCAGAAATCATTGTTGCAGAGAAGATTCCTTTAAATCTATATACGTCGTCTTTGGTTTCTGTTTTTCTGTTGCTTATAAGGAAAGCTTCATCATTTTTCTCTGAAACAATAATATTGATATCATCGTATGATGAGTTGATCGGACGATATAGGTTTTGTACTCCAGATATAGATTTACCATCAATTATAGCACTGTATAAATCATATCCACCAAAACCAACGCCACCGTCTGATGCAAAAATAAGTGTATTGCCCACTACGTATGGGAAAGCTTCATTTCCTGCTGTATTGACCACAGCACCTGCATTAATTGGAGAGTAATCCCATTTGCCGTTTTGTTTCTTCTCAATGTACCAAATATCGCTACCACCATAACCACCTGCGCGGTTTGATGTGAAATATAGTCTCTTGCCATTGGCAGAAAGGGCAGGGTGAGCAGCATCTGTATGGCGGTCGCCTATTGGAAGTACTCCTTTATTTATCCATTTGTCATTTTTAAATACAGAATAGTATATAAAGCAATCATTATTTTCGTTGTTTATACATTTTGTATAATACATTATGTCGTTTAATGTATCTACTGCAAATGTACCAACATTTGGTTTTTTGCTGGTTTTTACCATGTTGTCAACCGAACGAGATGTTGCAAAGCCATCGCTAGAGTCTGAGAAATACATTTGTGAATTGTATTGCTCGCCGTCTTTGGTGGCAGAGGCGTAGATTAAACCAGATTTGTAGAACCCAATACCATATTCCATTTCTGTTGTATTAATGCCAGAGATATATTCTTCTGGTGAAATAGGGTTTTGTGAGCTATAGCGAATAGCAAAATCGCAAGATGCTTTTAGGTTTTTTACTAGTGGGTTTGTTGGTTGTAGTCTTTCTACTTCTTCAAAAGCCGCTTTTGCTAATTGGTATTTACCTAGTTTTTGAAGATTTTTACCATAAACCATATAAGCTTCTGCTTCTTGATAACCAGAGGTAATAGCATTATTTAGATAGTTTACAGCTTCTTCTGGTTCATTTAGGTATGAATAACATTCGCCTATACGATAAAGTGCATATGCTTGTTTTTCAGTTTTGATACTATCGGAATTTTCAATAGTCTTTTTGTATTCTACTATGGCTCCTTCATAATTTCTCTTTAGGAATTCTGTATTTCCTGTTAGATTGGATGCAGCCATTGGCATGGCTAAGCCTAATAGACAGAATATTATGGAAATGCGATTTAGTTTCATAGTATATTAGCGTTCTAGGGTTAGTGTTGATTTAATTACTTCTAAATTTCCATCTTCTGTTGGGATAAATAATGTGTAAATATACACGCCTGCATTTGCTTCTACTCCATTATGAGTGCCGTCCCAACCTTCTGTTCCTTCATACATTAGTGTGCCTTGGCGGTCATAAACCTTTAAGTCGTAGTCTGCAAGGAATACGTCGTTTACGCCATCACCGTTTGGTGTGAATATATTTGGGAAAATAGTTGTTTCTATTGTTTGTGTTTCTTCAAGTATCCATTCACAACCATTGTTGTCTATAACAATTAGTTTGAAATCGTTGCTAGACTCGCCGAATGCGAATTGTTTAGCCCAGAATATATTTTCTGGTCCTTTTGCTGGAATTTCTTCTTCATTAATATATAAGGTGTAATCAGCAAAGCCTTCTGTTGCATTTACTTTTACATATCTACCACTTATCATTGGCTGTGGAACAGTGATAGTCATATCAAATTCTGGCTCTGGATATACTTTTGTTTCTACTGTATTAACGTCTATTCCAATAAATGCTGCACAATTTTCATCTTTTAAAGAAACTAGAGTGAAAGTAGTATCTTTAGCAGGGATAACTTCTTCTTTTGAATATACATCAGTTACAGTTTTTTCTACTCCGTCTGGTAGGGTATATGTGAATGGTCCTGTACCTGTTAGTATAATAGAAACTTCTGTAGGTTGGTTTTTACATAAATAACCATTAGTTGTTTCTAGGATTGCTGTTGGACGAGGATTAACTTGTACTAGAATTGAGTTTGAAACTGTTGTGCCACAAGCATTTGTGATATTTAGTTTTAATGTTTTGTTGTTTTCCTCAAGAGTAAATGCACGTGTTAAATCTTTTGTTTCTCCAATAATAACATCGTCTAGTGTCCATTCATATTTTGTTACGCTAGGTGTAGATTCAATTGTAGGAGTGATTGTTACTTCTGTTTCGTTACAGAAACTTCCAACTTCATTGATATAAGCAGAAGGAAGAATACCTGTTACTTCTACAGTAAATGTGATTGGTTCTGCAATTTGGCATTGGCCTTTAAAGAAACTAATGCTATATGCTCCTGCGCCAAGTCCAGAAACTGTAATCTTGTCGTTGCAGTCAAAGCCAAACATTGTTTCGTTATAATTGTATTCTTGAAGTTCAGCTACTTTTGTTGGCTCGAAGCAACCTTCTGTCCAAAGAGTATCTTTGTAAGTTACTTCTTGTGTGATAACTTCACCTAGGTCGTTAAGTAGAGGATTGCCTTCTGCATCAAGAACAGGTTCGTTTTCTTTTCTGTTTTCTGTAATGACAGGGTGGAAAGTATTAGTGATTTTTATGTTTGGGTCTATAATTTCTTGTTGATTGTCTATGTCGAATAGTTTTACACTATAATATGTTGCAGTATCAGCACTTGCAACAATGCCTGTTCTACCAACTATTGTAAATGACACAGAAGCAGTTTTGTCAGCGTCGCAAACAACTTTAGCGGCAGGTGTAGTGTCTAGTGGTTCTACAGAAAGTACATCTGGTTGTTTTATGTCTAATGTATTAATATCTTCTTCTGCTATAGATTCGCAATTTTGGTCTTTAAGAGATAATAATGTAAATGTAATGTCGCTAGCAGGATTGACTGCTTCTTTAATGTGTACTTCTGAAGTTATTTTTTCAGTGCTATCTGGTAATAGGTATGTAAATGGAGCTTTACCAGCAAATGAAATAGAAACTTCTGATTGTGGATTGCGACATATATCTGTATTTGTTTCTATTACTGCAGTTGGACGTTTATTTACTTTAGTTAGAACAATATTTGAAGTTGTTGTTCCACAACGGTTTGTAACACTTAGTTTAAGTGCTTTGTTGTTATCTTCTATTGTAAATGCACGTGTTAGATCTTTCTTATTGTCCAAAACTAAACTATCTAATGTCCATTCGTATTTAGAAACATTAGGGTTTGCAACAATAGTAGGAGAGATGGTGTATTCACTGCCATCGCAGAAACTTTGTACATTGTTAATTTGTGCAGTAGGAAGACTTCCTGTAACTTCTACGGTGAATGTCATTTCTTCTCCAAATTGACAGTCGCCTTTGTAGAAACGGATTTTGTATGCTCCTGCACCAAGACCAGAAACTGTGATTTTATCGTCGCAATCAAAACCTTCTAAGTCTTCAGTGTAATTTATTTTGCTCATTTCATAGACTTCTTGCACTTTGGTTGGTTCGTGGCAACCTTCTGTCCATAATGTATCTTTGTATGTTACATTTTTGGTGATAAGTTCTCCATTGTCATTGTATGTTGGGTTGCCATCTGCGTCCAATACAGGTTCTTTTTCTACTCTGTTTTTTGTAAGTACAGGGTGGAATTTATTTGTGTATTTTAAGTCTGGAGCTAATACTTCGTGTTGATTGGTAATATCAAATAGTTTTACACTATAATATCTTGCAGTGTCACTAATAGCAACAACTTCTGTTCTACCTACTACGGTGAATGTTACAGACGCTGTTTTGTCTTCTTTACAAACAACAGTTGCTGCAGGTTTTTTGGTAAGAGGATCTACTGTAAGAACTTCTGCTTGACTAACTCTTAGTGGGTTTGTAATGGTTACTGTGCAACCATTATTGTCTTTTACACTAGCAATATATTTACCAATGTATAAATCATCAAATGTGCCAGTGTTGTTGGTTTTGTTGTAATTAACATTTTCACCTACTAATGTATATGTGTATGGATAAACTCCACCTTGTGCAGTGCCAAAAATTTTACCAGTGGCAGTGCCAGGACAAAGTACATTATTGGCATTTGGTTCATAAATCAATTCAGATGCTGAATTTTCTATGGTTTTAGTAGTGGTCAGTGTGCAACCATTGGCATCTGAAATTACAAACTCGTATGTACCTGCTTGTAGATTGGTAATATTGCATTCTTCATTTGAAATGGTTATGTTTCCTGCAAAATTTGGGTCGGTAGATACAACTGTGTATGGTTTGGTGCCTTTGGAAATTTTTATTTTAATAGACCCTGTATTGTCGTTATAACACAAAACATTGGTTTTATTAATTAATGTCATTTCCAATTTTTCTGGACGTGAAATATTAAATTCAAATGTAAGAGCACAATTATTAGCATCTTTTATTGTGCCAACATATACTCCACCTGCAAGGTTGGTAAAGTCAATGTTTACTTCAGCAGTGTTTGTATCTACGGTATATTGGATGTTTGCATCTGTATATGGCGCATTGTCTTTTGTAAGTGTGATAATATAAGGAGTGCTCTCGCTTATAAATTCACCTCCTTTTACTTTGATTTTTGCAGTACCGTCAGTTGCATCGTAGCATGAAGTGTTTGTTGTACTTACGTTTTGAAGTAATTGTAGTTTGTTATCTGGTATTACTACAGAAGTATAAACTAGATTATTTCTAACATCTTTTACTCCAACATCATATGTGCCTGGTTTAAGGTTGTTGAACACATTGCTACTTTTTTGGCTAGCAAAGATGTCTATACTATAATTGTATGGGGTATAACCGCCAGTTGCCTTTATTGTGATGCTACCATTGTCGCATACGCTCGCTGTAGTTGTTATTTTTGTAATTTGTAGTGCTGGTGGCTCTGGCTCGCTAGATTGTGCATAAATTAAAGAACTTATGCAGAAGGAAAATAATAGAAATAAACTGCGTAAATGTGTAAATTTTGTTGTCATAGACAAAGTATTTGTTTATAGGTTTTCACAAAGATATAAAAAAAATAAAAAAAAGACGACTTTTTATAGTAAAAATCGCCTTTTTGATTAAAAATTGCAAACGTTTTTTTAATGTTTAAACATATTTACAACGTATTTCGCTATACTAACTCCTAAAGAGAATTTGCTGAAATAATCAGATAACTTTTTCCTTCTTAATATAATTGCTTTAGCAATGTTATAACAATTTCCTATGCCTTTGAAGACAGCTTTAGTATTGTTGTATATAGAAGAAAAATATTCTTCTTTTTTTGCAATCTTAGACTTTAAAAGTTTCTTTTCAGCCATGACTGCTTCTATACTTTTAATTTGTGAATATCTCATGGCTATAGATTTGTAGGTTCAACTTCTGTGTTATTCTCTTTGTCGGAGAAGATAATTTTGCTCAACGAAGAAATGATAGGGTTTAGGAACAATTTCTTTTTAAATATTATCATTGCTCCTAGTATAATGGCATATATTCCTGCTACAATGCAAATACCTGGAGTCATGCTACAGAATATTTCTTCTAGCCATAATAATAGTAATACTGACAGATAAGTAAAAATAATAATAGCGATTAATATGCAGACAATGACAAGGAGTAGTAGAGATATTATTTTGGATAATTTTTCTAACAACTCCAGTCTAAATAAATCATAACGCATTGTGGCGTATGATTTTACCTCATTTAAGACTTTTTTGTAATCGTTTTCCATATGTTTATTTTTCTGATGTCGTGTCTTCTGCTAATACTTCATCTACTATAATTTCTAGGTCATCTGTACTAGTTATAGATTTTACTTTGTCTGTGATTTTGCCTAGAAGAACATCTATTTTGTCTTTGTTAATGCCTTTTGCTTTTAATAATTCTATAATTTTTGCACGTAGTTCGGCTCCAGATGTTGGAGCTAATAGTAGTGCCACTGTAGCACCTACTGCCACTCCGCCTACGAATATTAAAAAATCTTTCAGGTTCATAATAACCTCCGCGTTTAATAGGGTTAATAATTTTGTGTTAGGCAAATATAAGAAAAAGTTAGGAATTCTTGTGCAAGCGAGAGCAAAATCTCAATTCGAATTGAGATTTTATAATTTTTTAATTCTTCAAAGACAAGCTTGCTTGGCTTTGGAAGTTTAAAAATTATATAAACCTATTATAGGTTTTGCCGAGCGCAGCCAAGTGATCACGAGCGTAGCGAGTAATTAGGAATTTTTTTGTAGTAGAATTAAGATTTTATAGTTTTTTAATGTATTATTGTGTTTAAAAGAAAAATATTTATACTTTTGTGAAGTAATCGTTTAAAAGGGAATAATAAGAACTAAGAAATTTAGAAATTAGATTATAAAATATATTTGATAGCGTTTATGCTATTGTCTTGAATCTGGAAACTGGCACTTTTCATAAGCAACAAGTCAATAAGCACATAACGCCCATGCTTTGGTGTGGGTAGTGTTTATATGTTGCGTCGGTATGCCAGTACCTCAGATTCGTATAGCCTGCCTGCACCATTTTTTTATGGTAATGCTTTCAAAAAGAAAAATAGGTAGGATTTAAATGCAAAATGGACTAAATGAGTAAAAAATAAGGACTAACAAGGACTTTGACACGTGTCTAACGTTTGCATATATTTGCGAAAGAAACATTATGTCACATAAAAAATACTAACTATGTATAACGAGAATATTGAAGCATTAATTAAAGCAGCACTTGCTGATGGTGTATTAACAGAAAAAGAGAAACAGGTTCTTTTCAAAAGAGCTCAAGAACAAGGTATTGATTTAGATGAATTTGAGATGGTACTTGATGCACGACTTATAGAATTACAAAAAGCAGAAAAGTCGGCACCAAAGTCTACTAAGTTTGGAGATGTTCGAAAGTGTCCAGTTTGTGGAACTCTTCTACCTTCTGTAGCAGCAGTATGTCCTGATTGTGGATATGAGATGTCTGGTATAGATTCTGTTATGTCATCTAAATTACTAGCAGAACAAATTGCTAAAATAGAGAATGACTACAATGAAAAGATTAATTCTGCAAAAGATCCAGCGATTAGTTTAAACCCTTTTGATATTTTAGGAGAAAGAGATACGGATTCTAAAGAAGATAAAGAGTGGAAATTAAAGAAACAGAAAATAGAACTTATAAGTAAAACTATAATAACATTCCCTATACCTAATACAAAGGCTGATTTATTTGAATTTGCAATTACAATGCGAACAAAAATGTTAAGTCCTGGTGTATATAGAGAAGAGGCAGAAGCATATTTTATTAAGTACAATGAAGTGTTATTAAAAATGCGTTCTTTATTTAGTGGAGATAAAATGATTTCTTCTTTTATAGGAGAGAATGAGAAAGTTCTTGCTGATTATGAAAGTATTAAGAAAAAACAGAAGACAATAGGGATAAGGCCATCTAATAAGGTGCTATTTGGTCTACTTGTTTTTTTTGTTTTAGTTTGTGTTTTGCTTCCAGTTATAATGGTTTTAAGTGGTCATTAAATTCCTGGAAGATATATTGAACGCTTTGAATTTAATGTATATCAATAAGATTTTGAATTGGACAAGGAAATTATAATAAATAGGTTGAAATAATTTATGGGACTTTTTGATAAATTAGAAGATTTAGCTTTCGGAACAAAACCTTCAAAACCTACTGAAGGTGCATATCCAGCAGAACTAGAGCGATTGATTGAGATAGCAATTGAGGATGGAAAAATTACTCCTCAAGAACGACAGGTGTTATATAAAAAGGCAGCAAAATATGATATTGATTCGGATGAGTTAGATATGATATTGAGTTCGCGTTTAGGTGTATCGCTTGGAGAGTCTGCACCAACTAAAAAAAATAATGGAGTAAAAAAATGCCCATCTTGTGGTGCAGTTGTTTCAGAATCAAATATCGTTCATTGTCCTTATTGTAATTTTAAACTCGTTAATATAGTTAAGGATATATTAGACGCTCTTAATATTGTTACCCCTCCAAAGAAAGATAATAAGATTGGAGGATTCTTTGGGAAAATTGTAGATATGCTAGATTATTCTGATGCTGAGGTAATTTCAATGAAAGAAGATATCATTATTAGTTATCATGTTCCTATAGTTAAAGATGTGGTTCTTGAGTTTCTTGCTTTTAGTGTTCATAAAGGATGCAAGGATCCTGAATTTGAATACTGGAATGATGATTTAGGAGAGGCTTGGTATAAAAAGAGTGAACAAGTAATTGCGGAAGCAAGATGCAAATTTGGACATGATAAGGAGTTTATGTCCATTCTTAAGGATTATGCAGTAAGGTTTGGTATTGAGAAAAAAGGACTGTTTGGAGGTTTATTTAAAAAATAAAGAATATTATGGGACTATTTGGAAGTAAGAAAGAAGGCGGTTTGATGGATGTAATCCGTTGCGATGAACAAGAATATCTTATATGGAAATGGCGTCCATCGGGTGAAGCTAATTCAACTAAGAAAGAGAATTCAATTCGTTTTGGTAGTTCTCTTCGAGTAAAGGATGGTGAGGTAGCTGTATTCTTCTATAAGCAGAACAATGGCACATTGCAGGATTTTATTGTTGGACCGTATGATGGAAAGATACAGACCGCAAATTTTCCTATTCTGACAAGTATTGTAGGTTCGTTATGGGGTGGTAATTCGCCTTTTCAGGCAGAAATCTATTTTATGAACTTGCAAGGCAATAATCAAGTTCGTTTTGCAGTGCCATATTTTGATGTCGCCGACCCTCGTTTCCCAGATTTTACTGTTCCTGTAGCAGTGAGAGGCTCACTTACTTTTAATCTAACCGATTATAGGCAGTTTATCAAACTTAATCGTTTGATTGATTTTGATTTAGATGCATTCTATCAACAGATTAAGGGTGCTGTTACGAAGTATATAAAGAACTTCGTTGTAAATTGCCCAGTGGATAATAATATCCCAGTAATGCAGTTGGAACGTAAAGTTCTTGATATTAGTCAAATGGCGCAAATGCACCTTAAACCTCAATTAGAGGATGATTTTGGTGTAAATCTTAAGCGATTTGATATTGCTGCAATTGAAATTGATAAAGAGAGTGAAAATTATGAAGAGTTCGTTCGTCTTACTAAGGAGCAACAGATGCGCAGAGCAGAAATTGATACTGAGCAGTATGCTCGTGTTTCAAAACTATCTGCAGAACAACAATTTATTCAGGCTCACTCTATTAATCAGCAGACCGAGGTACTCAAAGCTGCAGCTGAAAGTATGGGAAAAATGGGTGGTATGAACCTTGGAGGAGGTGAAGGTTTGAACCCTGCAGGAATGATGATGGGAATTGCTATGGGTGGTGCAATGGGTAGTCAGATGGCAGGTGTGATGAACGGTTTTGGGCAAGCCGCTCTGCCTCAACAGCAAGCTCCAGCAATAGGAGGTTCGGCTACTCCTCCACCAATGCCAATAGCAGTTCAATATACTGTGGCTATCAATGGTCAGCAGTATGGTCCATATAATATTCAGCAAATGCAGCAGATGGCTCAAAGCGGACAAATTAATGTAAGTACACTTGTTTGGGCTCCAGGTATGCCACAATGGGTTGCGGCAAGTAGTGTGCCTGAACTTTCGCAATTATTTATGGCAACACCTCCACCAATGCCTCCAACCTTATAATTATTGTTGCGTTATGAAAATAGATTTTGTAAAAACAATTCAATATACAAACGACAACTTTAAAAAAGTAGAAAACAAAATCTTATTTTTCTTATTCAATTGCTGGAACAAATACTAATATATAAATAATTACTGAACTTAGAACCTCGCAATGTATAGGTAATTGCGTAAAATAACATGAAAAAAGAATTTAATTTTTTATTAAAATTTGCCTGTGTCTTATTAATGGTGTTTGGAATGACAATTCCATTGTGTGCTCAGTCAAAGAAAACACATCCTACTAGTTTCTCTTTTACATTAAGATTCCCTGAAAGTAACTTGGCTGATAATATTAAAGTAAATTGTAATGCATATTATGATGAAGAAGATAATGATATATATCATGGACCATTTTCTGTTAATCATGTGAGAAATATTAATCAAAATGGAGTTGTTGGAAAATTGGAATATTCTGCATCAGGAAATTATGTAGATGGTGAACTAGATGGTGCATTGAATATTTCTGTGAAACAAATTTTTACACGTCCACGTCAAGGTTCATATACAAGAACTTTGTCAGCCTCATATAAAATGGAGTTCCTTCTGGAAAATGGATAGTAAAAGATGGTGGAAATATAGGATCTGAAAAAACTTCTTATTCAATAACAGTAAGTTACAAAGATGGTGAAATAGAATCAATTGCTACATCAAAAGGTTCTAAACTTACTTTTGAATTAATTACAAAATATGAAGAATGGAATCACATAATTTCGGCATATTCTGTTTCTGGAGTGTGGGGTGAAGACTCTTATATTAATGGAATTAATGAATCAGAATTTGTGAAGAAAAATGGTGGAACATCAAAAGTAGATGAAGAAACAAAGTCTGTTTTAAATGACTTAAAGAATGGAAAAATATCAGTTGATGATTTAATAGATAGAGGATATGTAATAAGTCGTTCTGAAGATATAGTAGAAGATATTTTCGGCTATTGGAATAAACTGATGGGTATAAATGGAGGATGGAATCCTGAAGGAGTAAGTGTGAGTGCATTAGAGGATACATATGTTCAAAGAAAGAATTTTCAGAATAAAATATATAAAGGATTTTCTTATCGTAGAGACGGAGGTTATTATAAGTATCTAGTAAGTAAACTAGCAAGAGTAAATCTGACATCAGCTGAAAAGATTATTTCCTTATTAGAAACAGAAGAATCTCTAAAAAAATATGATTTATCAAGTGTGTATAATAACAAAATTTATATACGAAAAGAAGATGAAAATTATTATTTTAAAAATGACGATAAAGCAAAAATCATTGCATATTTGGAAAAAAGGGTTTCTGAAGAGAACAAATTGGTTGCAATGAGAGATTCTTTGCAAGGTTTTATAGATAAATATAAATCAGTATCATATTTGTCTAGCGAAGTAGCTTCGTTTAAAGCTATAAACTTTAAATCAGATGTAAATAGTGGTGATTCAACTCTTCTTAAAAATTATGTATCACAAATGAGCGTCTATGATGAAATATGCCAAAATAAGATAAAGATTTACGAAGAAGGCGATAAAATTTTATCAGAGACAAAATCATCTTATCCTGATATATACAAATCATATAATATAATATTTAATAGATATTATGCTAAAGGATGTCCAAGAGATGCTAATCAATTAGGTTCTTATCTACAAGATATAAAGGATTTGAAGGAAGAACAGGATCTAGTAAAGAAATATATTGAAACATACCAAAAAACTGTTAGTAATTCAGCTAAGATAAACTCTAATGCAAGAAAAGAAGTTTTAAATGCATATAAAAAGGCTTCTAAGGCAAATGATTTTAAATTATCTGAAAACGTAAAACAAAGTTTAAATCAAATAGAAGCTTGGAGCGAGAAACAAGAGCAATATATAGCAATAGATAGTTTATGGGGTGTTGCTTTAAATAATGATGCTTTAGTGTTTGAAAAATTAGGAAAGAACTTTGCTGATGTAAATAAAAATTATTCTAATTACAGAAAAAAGAATTCTATATCAATAAAAGAAGATCTTAATGCTACTTTAGAAAACATTAATAAGATAATTGCAGTACAAGACGGATGTTTCAAATTCATAGATGAAAGAGCAAAAATTGCAGAAACTGATGCAAAAATCCTAGAAAATGGTAAAGTTTATAAAGAGTACATTAAGGGCTATACTCAATACATGAAAGGTATGGATTTAACATGGACAGAAGCAAATGATATTCAAAAATTATTAGATGTACAAAATGTGCAAAGTAAATTTGAGGTAGTGTATGGCTTGTGGGGTGTAGTGTTGAAAAATGATGCTTTAGTGTCAGAAAAATTAGGAAAGAATTTTTCTGATGTGAATAAAAACTATTCTAAGTATAGAAAAGAAAATCCACTAGTAATTCAAGAGAATATTGATGCTACCATAGAAAGCATTAATAATACTATTGCAGTACAAAGCGGATGTATCAAATTCATAGATGAAAGAGCTAAAATTGCAGAGGCAGATGCTAGAATCTTAACAAATGGAAAAGCTTATAAGAACATTATTAAAACTTATAAGGATTATATGAAAGGAACTGATATAGCTTGGACTGAATCAAATGATATTCAAAAATTGCAAGAAGTACAAGGTGTACAAGCTAAATTTGAAGCAGCATTTACAAAACCAAATGTTTCAGAAATGGATGGTTTTATAAAAAAATCAAAAGATAAGAGTCTAAATATAGTATTAGATATTATTAGTAAGTAATTAGAATATTATAATCTTAAATAAGAATTCCTCAAGTCAGTATTGATATGAACCCCGAAAGTTAGACAAAAACTTTCGGGGTCTTTATTTATAGAGAGTTAATTTTTGGAGAAAATTTCTTATATTTACATTGTTAGATTGTTTAATGTAAAGATTTTATTATGAATTTAGAGCAATACAAAGCAGAAGCGAGCAGACTTAAAAGAGAACTTAAGAATCATAATGCAAGCAGAGCGTCTCTTACAGACCCAGAAGAGATAGAAGCAGCCAGGTCTCAAGTGCACAAATTGCAAATGGAGTACAATGATGTGCTTCAAAAGATTAAAGAAATAAAAGACGATTACGAGTGGAAAAAGAGCATCGACCGCGAGTTTAATGCGTTTATGTAATTTATGAGAATGTTGCATTTGGGCAACAAGTTGTTGTCAAATTGCAGTATATACTTCCCCTCGAGTCATTTCAATGTGGCTCGAGGTTTTTTGTTGATATAATTTGTATGATAGTTAGTCTGTTTCGATAAATTTTCATATCTTTGCAAGAGCTGAAATTAATTGATTAATGCCCCCGAAGAAGTAGTAATGAGAAATACTTTTTAGGGGATTTTTATGTTTAAATTTAAATAATTAATAAATCAATTATGGAGGCTTATCTACTATAGATGCCCTGTTTTAATTTTTAATGTTATGAATAAAAAACTTTCACAAAGCAACGATGCGTTGCACAGTATTCCAAAATCTAGTGAAAATCAAATTGTTCTTTATTCTCCAGATGAGAGTATTAGTCTAGAAGTTCGTTTGGAAAACGAAACAGTGTGGTTAAATCGTCAGCAGCTTTCCATGTTATTTGGAAGAGACATTAAAACTATAGGAAAGCATATTAATAACGCTTTACGTGAAGAACTGTCGGATTGTTCAGTTGTCGCAAATTTTGCGACAACTGCAACTGATGGTAAAATATATAATGTAGAATATTATAATTTAGACGTTATAATATCTGTTGGGTATCGTGTTAAAAGTAGTCAAGGCGTGTTATTCCGCCAGTGGGCAAATAAAGTTCTTAAGGAATATTTATTAAAGGGTTTTTCTGTCAATTCAAGATTCAATTTGATTGAGGATAAGATTGATAGAAAGTTTGCAGAGTTTGATAAACGACTTAATGAACACGAAGAGAAAATAGATTTCTTTGTTCATACTTCTTTACCTCCTGTTGAAGGTGTCTTTCACGATAACCAAATTTACGACGCTCATGTTTTGATAACTAGGTTGGTAAAAGATGCAAAAACACGTTTAATCGTGATTGATAACTACGTGGATGATTCTGTGTTGACATTGCTGAGTAAGCGTAAGGCTGGCGTGTCTGCAGAAATTTATACATACAAAATGAGTCAGCAGTTTAGTTTAGATTTAGACAGGCACCATACTCAATATCCGTTAATTACTGTGCATGTGAATAAAAATTGTCATGACCGCTTTCTAATAGTAGATGACACAGTTTATCACATTGGAGCTTCGATAAAAGACCTTGGACAAAAACTTTGTGCTGTAATGAAGATGAATACCATCACCGCAGAGGATATAATTAATATAGTGAAGTAGTTTATTTATTCTCTGCACCCACATAAAGCGCATTGCGTGAGCGCACTTGAAAGCACGAAACGCCAGTCCAGTCTTTTGAAAACGAGCCTGGCTCCATAAAACCCGATGAAGAAGAATAATCTGCACTCATATACTGCAAAAGTATAAAGATTTTCTTATCTTTGCAAATTGAGATAATTTGTTTTTATCACGACTATGCAAAATAAACAATATACAATTTCGGTGACTGAGAATGCTCCATTAATGGAGCTTTTGACAAAAAAGTTGAGTGATCATAGTAGAACATCTCTTCGTTCGCTTATTGTTCATGGCCAAATTTGGCTAAATGGGACTAAAATGCTTACAGACAGAGAGTTTATGCTAAAAAAAGGCGATAAACTTGAAATTCGTTCTTCTAAAACTATGCTAAAGAAGAAAAAACTTATACACTCACACATGCATGTGGTGCACGAAGATGATGATATAATGGTGGTGTATAAGAAAGAAGGATTCCTTACTGTAGGTACAGAAAAAGATAAAATCAACACCGTATATCACGTGCTTAATAAATACATGAAGTCTTATGGACGTGACAAACGTATTTATGTGGTTCATCGTTTAGACAGAGAGACTTCTGGTCTATTGATTTTTGCAAAAAGCCAAGAAGTACAAGAAACTCTTCAAAAAAACTGGACTAAAATGGTGCCAGAGAGAAGTTATTGGGCTGTTGTAACAGGCACAATGCCAGATAAAAAAGGTGTGATTAAATCATATCTTACAGAAGACAAGTCGCTTATTATGCACGCAAGCGAAAAGGATAATGGTGGCGACTATGCAGAACTAGAATATGAAGTTCTGCAAGAAAAACATCCATATACTTTACTAAAACTTTCATTAGAGACTGGACGTAAGAATCAAATTCGTGTCCAACTAAAAAGTGTTGGTTGTCCAATTGTGGGTGATAAAAAATATGGAAGTACATACAAAACAGCAGGTCGTGTATGTCTTCATGCAGGAATGCTACATTTTGTGCATCCTGTAACAAAAAAACATCACCAATTTGAAGCCCCACTTCCTGTTGAATTTAAAAAATTATTGAAATGAGAAAATTATTGATTCTTTCAGCATTGGTTTTTGCTACGGTAAATTTATTAGCACAGCCTATTTATAAACAAACCAAGTATCCAAATGGCCATATCAAAATGGAAGGCTTGTTTGAAAATGGAAAACCAGTTGGAGAAATTAAACGTTATCATGAGAATGGTAAACTTCAAGGCATTCAAGTTTTTGATGTGAATGGAAATTCTACAGCAGAAATTTATGCTGGCGACGGAACTCTCTCTGCTAGAGGTAAATATAAAGGTCAGAAAAAAGATGGATTATGGCATTATTATGCATCTTCTGGCTACACATTTATGATGGAAAACTATGAAGATGGCATAAGACAAGGTGAAGCAATTGTGCTTTCTGCCGATAGTGTTGTGCTGGAAAGAATGTTTTATGTAGATGGCTTGCTTAATGGTGAGCGTATCTCATATTACCCATACGGAAACGTAATGTTTAGATACACATACGAAATGGGTGTACTTAATGGCCTTTATCAATTCTTCTTTGAAAGTGGTAGTATTGGTGAGGAAGGTATGTATCTAAATGGCAAAAAGGATGGACTTTGGAAAGTTTATGATGTAGAATCTCCTCAAGTGCAAGAGATAAACTATGTAGATGGTGTGGCTACGAATCAGGCTGAACTAGATGCAGAATTGCAGAGAAAATTAGATTCATACGAAACTGATCCAAAATTAAGAGACCCAGAGGATTATATTCATAATCCAGAGGCATACATCAGAGGATTATGATTCCTATAAGTTTATATGAATTAAACAATAAGATAAAGTCTGTTCTCAAAGCAGGCCTTTCGGCTGGTATATGGATACATGCCGAAATAAGTAGCATCAGTGTGCAGAGAGTGGGCCATTGTTATATAGAACTAATAGAAAAAGATGAAAATACAGGTTCTATAGTAGCCAAATCTCGTGCAAATATTTGGTCGCACACATACAAACTAATCTCATCTTATTTCTTGGAAGAAACAGGGAAAACTTTATCTGTAGGCATGAAAGTGGCGTTTTTTGTTGATGTTACTTTTCATGAAGTGTATGGAATAAGTCTTAATGTTTCTGATATCGATCCTGCTTATACATTGGGAGAAAGTGCTCGCCGCAAAGCTCAGGTGATAAAAAAGCTTGAAGAAGATGGTATTATAGATATGAATAAACTTCTATCTATTAAGCCATTGTTGAAAAATATTGCGGTTATTTCGGCAGAGGGCGCTGCTGGTTATGGTGACTTTGTTCATCAACTTGCCAACAACAAATATGGATACCACTATAATATTACTTTGTTCAACTCCTTGATGCAGGGCGAAAAGGCTGAAGAATCTATATTGATGTCTTTAGATAAGGTTTTGGAACGTCTTTCTGAATTTGATGTACTTGTGGTGATTCGTGGTGGTGGGGCAACATCAGATTTGGACTGCTTTGATGGATATAATATTTCTGCTTCGATAGCTCAGTTTCCACTTCCTGTTTTAACAGGTATTGGTCACACTAGAGACGTGTCTGTAGTGGATATGGTAGCAAATATGCCGCTTAAAACTCCTACTGCTGTGGCTGAATTTATTATAGGTCACACTCGCAGTCTTGAGGAAAAAATAGATTCTTATATAGAATTGTTATCTAGGGCTGTAACAATGCTACTTGATAAGCAATCAAGAAAACTAGACCAATACGTAACTCTTCTTCCACTATATGCAAACAGATTGCTAGAGAAAAAGTTGCACGCGTTAGAACTAATGGAGCGTACTTTGGAACTTTTGTCGCCAGAGTCTGTGCTAAGGAAGGGTTATGCAATAGTAGAAAAGGATGGCAAGGTAGTGAAAGCATCTCAGTTAAAACAAAATGATGAAATTAAAATAACATTGGCAGATGGGGGTGTAGGTGCTGTAATTAAAGTTTGAACCTTTGATTTTGGGATAAAAAAAAGAGCCTGCGGCAAATATCCCAAAATCAAAGCTCCCAACTTTAATTTCTAATAAAATAAACTAAGGTTAAAGTTTGAACCTTGGCTGTTGGAATAAAAAAAGAGCCTGCGGCAAATATTCCAACATCCAAGCTTCCAACTTTAACTCCAAATAAAGAGCGAAGCGAGTAAATAAAAACATAAATATGGATTTTGAAAAAAACATGCAAGAAATAGAGACAATAATCTCTAAAATAGATAAAGGCGAGGTAAATCTTGCCCAGCTTGCCACAGAAGTGGAAAAAGCAAAAGTTCTTATTAACTCATGCAAAAGTGAGTTAAAAAATATTCATACTAACATAGAAAGTTTAGTTACTAAAGAATAAAAAATTATTTTTGTAGTTTCTAAACAAGGACATAACACGCTATGTTTCTATAAATAAAACATCAAAGATGAAAAAACTATTTTTATTAACTATCAGTGCATTAGTTGCTACCGTTATGATGGCAAAGACTAATTCACAACGTTTGGAAACAGAGATTCCAACTTCATGGAACAATCTTGATACTCTGTTTGTGCAACAAGATAATATCGACAAGAAATGGTGGGCAGGTTTCAATGATGCCACACTTAATTCACTTGTTGATATTTGTATCTCTAATAACTATGACCTTGCCGAGGCAGCATATCGTGTAGATGCGGCAAAGGCTTCGATGCGTAAGGCGGAGGGTGGTTATTATCCTTCTATTAGCATTGGTGCTGCATACGATTATAACAAAAGCGTTACCACGCCGGGTGTTGTGTCTCACGTAGGTTCTTTGGGAGCAGAAATGTCTTGGGAAATTGATATTATTGGTGCAGTGAGGGGAAGAGCAAATTCTCAAAAATACAATTTCCAGGCTACTCAAGAAGAATACAATGCAGTAATGACATTGCTTATTGCAAACACAGTGAGTGCCTACATCAACCTACGCACTGCACAAGAACGCCTTGAAGTGGTGAAATCAAACTTACAAATTCAAGAACAAACCAAAAATATCACAGAAGCGCGTTTCAACACAGGTCTTGCTTCTGCACTAGATGTGGCACAGTCAAAATCTATTTATTATGCCACAGCAGCTAAAGTGCCAGAGCTTGAATCTATGGTTTCAGAATGCATAAACACACTTGGTGTGCTTTGTGGTCGTATCCCTTGGGAATTGGAAAAAGAACTAAATTTAAACCTTTCTGCAAGCATTCCACATAATTCAGAAACTATGGTGCCAGTATCTGTGCCAGCAGAAATACTTCGCCAACGCCCAGATGTGCGCGCTGCAGAGAAATCAATCGATGCTTGTGCTTCACTTGTAGGAGCAACAGTGGCAGATTGGCTTCCAAAATTCTATGTTACAGGACAAATTGGTGTGGCTTCAGAAGATTTTAAGAATATCTTCCAAGAAGACAAAATGTATTGGCAAGTAGCGCCAGCTATTAAATGGAATATATTCTCTGGAACAGGTCTTTCTGGTCAAATCCAAGAGGCTAAAGCCAAAACAGAAATGGCTGTGAATGCTTATAACAATGTGGTGTTAAAGGCACTTCAAGAAGTGGATAACTCAATGGTGTCATATAAACACAGCATTTCTGAAGAAAAAGCATACAATGTGGCTTACGAACAAGCTCAGCTTACATTCGACTTAGCATTAGACCTTTACAAAAAGGGGTTAATTGAATTCCAAAATGTACTTGATGCTCAACGAAATTTGCTAAGTTACGAAGAAGCAAAAGTGGTGTCTGAGGCAAATGTATCACTTTCTTTAGTACAACTATATCGTGCTTTAGGCGGTTATTAAAAGGTAAATAAATTAAAAACAATAAATAATGAGAAAGATTTTTAATCTTACATTGACTTTAGTCATGGCTGTTATGATAACAGCATGTGCAGAAAAAGAGGTTAAACAAGCACCTCTACCTAGTTATTCTGTTGAAAAACCAGAACTTCGTGATATTGTTTATACATTACATTATCCAGGCTTTTTACAGTCTGAACAAGTGGTGGATATTATTTCTAGAACAGAAGGTTATCTTCAAGAAATGAATGTAAAACCAGGGCAAACAGTAAAAGAAGGTGATACCCTTTTTATTATTGAACCAAAAAACTATGAAGATAAACTTAAAGAAGCTGAAGCTAGCTTAGAAACAGCAAAAGCAAACCTAAAGCTTGCAGAAACTACTCTAGAGAGAATGCAAGAAGCAGCCAAAAGCCAAGCTGTGAGCGAGCTTGATGTGATTCAATCACAAACACCAGTGGATTTATGTAAAGCTGCTGTTAAAAAAGCTGAATCTAATATGTCTTTAGCAACAACAAACCTAGATTACTGCTATGTAAAAGCACCATGCAGTGGTAGAATTAGTGTAAATAAAGTGGATGTAGGCAATTATGTTACTCCAAAAACTATGCTTGCTACACTTTATAAAGACGACAAAATGTTTGTAAACTTCTCTATAGAAGCAAGTAAACTTATATGGGCGCAAGGTCAAGCCAAAGACTCTAGCATCAAACTAGGTAAAAATGATACTTTTGAAAATGTAACTGTTTCATTAGTTGATTCAAAAGGCAATGCATATGCATATACAGCCAAACTAGATTATCTTTCTCCTTCTTCAGATATCTCTACTGGTACAGTGGATATGAGAGCTGTGGTAAACAATTCTTCAAAAGACCTAAACAACGGTGTTTTGGTTAACGTGTCTCTACCTTTCAAAAATGTAGAAAAAGCAGTGCTTATTCCAGAGTCTTCTATTGGTACTGATCAATCTGGTAGATACATTTATGTGGTAGAAAATGATACAGTTCGTTATAGAAGTGTTGAGGTGGGCCAATTGGAAGCTGATAACAAACGTGAGATTGTAAAAGGTCTAACTGCAGACGAATGGTATATTACCCAAGCGCTTACCAAGGTGCGCAATGGTCAAGCTATTAAACCTATAGAAAAAGAAACATCTAAATAAAAACTCATATGTCTAAGTTTTTTATTAATAGACCAATATTTGCGTTTGTTATTTCGCTGCTTATTATTTTGGCAGGGGGCATAACACTTACAACGCTACCAATATCGCTGTATCCAGATATTACTCCTCCAACAGTATCTGTAACTGCATATTACCCTGGTGCAAATGCTGATGTAATTGCTGAGACAGTGGCTGCACCTATCGAGGATAAGGTAAATGGTGTGGAAAATATGCTTTATATGAGTTCTTCATCATCTTCTGCCGGTGTTTATACTCTTACCGTAACATTTGAAGTGGGTACAGATATCGACATGGCTACAGTGCTTGTTCAAAACCGTGTAAACCAAGCAACATCAAGTCTCCCTTCAGAGGTAACCCGTTTGGGTGTAACTACAGAAAAGAAATCTAGTAGTATCCTTATGATGATTGGTTTAACCTCTGACAATCCAGAACTTTACAACAATACATACCTTACTAACTACGCTTCGCTTAACATTGTAGACGAACTAAAACGTATTGACGGTGTTGGTTCTGTAAGTACCTTTGGTGCCGACGTGTATAGTATGCGTATGTGGCTAGACCCAGAAGTGTTAAGAATGCGTAATCTTACACCTTCTGATGTTCTTGCTGCCATTCAAGAGCAAAACGTGCAAGTGTCTGCGGGTAAAGTAGGGGAAATGCCTTCTACAACCAACGATCCATTCCAATACACACTTAATGTGCAAGGACGTCTTACAAGTGTAGAAGAGTTTGGAAATATTATTATTCGTGCAGGTGAAAGAGGCAATGTTTTGCGACTAAAAGACGTTGCAAAAATTGAGCTTGGTAGTAAAACCTATACAATTGATAGTAAAATTAATCACCAACCAGCTACTTCTATCTGTATTTATCAGCTCCCAGGGGCAAACTCTATAAAGGTCGCATCTGACGTGAATGCAAAAGTGGCTGAAATTACCAAAAACTTACCAGAAGGCGTAAAAGCAGAAGTGGTGCTAGATACAACCAAATTTATCGAGATGTCTATCGATGAGGTGTATCACACTCTGTTTGAAGCATTCGTGCTGGTAATTATTGTGATTTTGCTATTCCTTCAAGACTTCCGTTCAACACTTATTCCTGCCATTACCATTCCAGTATCTCTGATTGGTACTTTTGCTGTGATGGGTGTGATGGGATTCTCAATTAATACACTTACACTGTTTGGTCTTATCTTAGCTATTGGTATTGTGGTGGACGACGCCATTCTGGTGGTGGAAAATACTGCCCGACACATGGAAGAGAGCGGATTGTCGCCATACAAGGCAACTATTAAGGCAATGGAAGAAATCACAGGTCCAATTATTGGTACTGTGCTAGTGCTTCTAGCTGTATTCGTACCAACAGCGTTTATGGGTGGTATTACAGGTGAGATGTACAAACAATTTGCTATTACTATTGCGGTGTCAACTGCATTCTCTGGTATTAATGCATTAACACTGAGTCCTGCTCTTTGTTCGCTTATCCTTAAACCAAAACAGCCAGGTAAAGAAAGCAAATTCTTTGTTTACAAATATTTCAACAAGATATTTGACAAATTACACATAGGATATTCAAAAGTATTGGAAGTATTCTTGCGTAAATCTAGTGCGATTTTGGCCACATTCTGTGTGATTTTAGCTCTTGTAGCATTTGGATTTAAGAAACTTCCTACTGCGTTCATCCCAACCGAAGACCAAGGTTACTTTATGATTCAATGCGAATTGCAACCAGGCTCTTCACTAGTGGAAACCATGGACGTGATGGATAGAGCAGGTACTATTCTAGACTCTATTCCTGGAGTAAAAGCCCATGTAAGTATTTCTGGTAACTCTGTGTCTGAGCAAGCTCAAATCTCTAGTAAGGCTACAATGTTCGTTATCCTAGACGATTGGTCAGAACGTGAAGAACCAGAAAAGAGTCACTTGGCGATTATCCAAAGATTTAATAAAGTAGCTGCTGCAACAATAGAGAATGCTACTCTTTATGCATTCCCAATGCCTGCAATTCAAGGTCTTGGTACTTCTGGTGGTTTTGAGCTTTATGTTCAAGATAAATCGAACCAAGGTGTGCTAGAACTTCAAAGTATGGCAGAAGAACTTGCAGCAAATGCCAATGCAAACGAAGAATTGAGTGCGGTGCGTTCATCTTTCAAAGCTACCGTGCCTCAATATTACTTAAATATCGACAGAGATAAAGTAAAAATGCACAATCTTTCTATAAGTAGTGTGTTTAGTACTCTTTCTGCTTATTTGGGTTCTTCATATGCAAACGACTTTGTGCTGTTTGGTAAGGTATATCAAGTGCGTCTGCAAGCAGAATCAAAAGACCGTTCTTCTATAGACGACCTACTAAAACTTTCTGTTAGAAATTCAGAAGGCAAGATGGTGCCATTTGGTGCGTTTGTCACTGTAGAACAACAACTTGGTACAGAGGTGATTGCTAGATACAATATGTATAAGGCTGCTTATATGTCTGGTAACCCTGGCACAGGATATAGTTCTGGTCAAGCACAAGAAACATTTGCCAAAGTGGCAGAAGAATCACTTGGTAGTAGCTTTGGCTTTGAATGGACCTCTATGGCATTCCAAGAACAAATGGCAGGTGACTCTACAGTAATGATATTTGCCCTTGCTATTATAGTGGTGCTTATGGTGCTTGCTGCACAATACGAGAGTGTTACTAGCCCTATTGCAGTAATTATGGCTGTTCCAGTGGCGCTTCTTGGTATTATCATTGCTTGCGTGATTGCAAGTCGTTCAAATGATATTTATACCCAAATTGGTATGGTGCTTATGATTGCTCTTTCTGCAAAAAATGCCATCCTTATTGTGGAATTTGCTCGTGACTATAGAAAAGAGGGAAAGAGCATTTTCGACTCTTCACTAGAAGCAGGTAAGGTGCGTCTTCGTCCTATTCTTATGACATCATTTGCGTTTATCCTTGGTGTGCTTCCACTTGTAACAGCTACAGGTGCTGGTGCAGAAAGCCGTGTATCACTTGGCCTATCTGTGTTTGCAGGTATGTTGATGTCTACATTGGTGGGTACATTCTTTATACCAAACTTCTATCAGTTCTGGCAAAAGATTCAAGAAAAATACTTTGAGAAGAAAAAAGATGACAGTAAAGCAGATTAATATATCCGATTATAATTATGAATTACCAGATGAGAGAATTGCAAAATTCCCTCTCGAAAAACGTGATTCATCAAAGCTTTTAACTTACATTTCAGGAAGCGTTGAAACTAATGTTTTCAGTTCACTTCCAGAAATACTACCTGCAAACTCTTGCCTTGTGTTTAACAATACAAGAGTAATACAAGCGCGTTTGGAATTTTTTAAATCTACAGGTAGTAGGATAGAAATATTTTGCTTAGAGCCTCAAGACCCTTCTTCTTACGAACTATCACTTTCTAGCACGCAGTCATGTGTGTGGAAGTGTATGGTTGGCAACTTAAAGAAATGGAAAGGTGAGGTACTTAAAAAAGAAATTGGTTCAGATGACTTAGTTCTAGAAGCAGAAAGACTAGAAACCAATGGTAATACCTCATTTATAAAATTCTCTTGGAATAATGGTGTTTCCTTTGCTGAGGTGTTAGATTTGCTTGGAGAACTTCCTATCCCTCCATATTTAAACCGCAAAACCCAAGAGAGCGACAAAACCACTTATCAAACCGTTTATTCAAAGGTGAAAGGTTCTGTGGCGGCCCCAACAGCGGGACTTCACTTTACTCCAGAGGTGATTTCTGCTCTGCACGGCAAGGGTATTAAAACCATGGAACTTACTCTGCACGTGGGTGCTGGTACATTTCAACCAGTTAAAGCAGAGGAGATAGGCGGTCATGCTATGCATGCAGAGAAAATAGAGGTGTCTAGAGAGTTTATTGAAAACCTAATAGTAAATCTTGGTAATATTGTAGCAGTAGGTACCACTTCGGTGCGTACTTTAGAGAGTCTTTATTATCTTGGAGTTCAACTACATAGTGGCGATACAAAACTGCTTGTAAACCAATGGGAACCATATGAGAATAAGTCTCAGCTTTCGCCAAAAGAATCTTTGCAGGCGATATTAAATTATATGGAGCAGAGTGGGTCTAATACTTTGTATGCTACCACTCAAATAATGATAGTGCCAGGCTATAAGTTTAATATAGTAAATGTTCTTATTACAAACTTTCACCAACCAAAGAGTACTCTTTTATTATTGCTAGCAGCCTTTATAGGTGAAAAATGGAGAGAACTTTACAAATACGCATTAGAAAACGATTATAGATTTTTAAGTTACGGAGATTCATCAGTTTTAATACCATGAAAAAATTATTAGTTTTATTGTCTGTTTTTATGCCAATGATTGTGTTGGCAAGTACATTCACTGCAAAAGTAGAAGATACCAAGGTTTTTAGTAGTGTAAGTGTTCAGAGATTAAATAGTGCTGGTTCCTTAGATTTTATAACTACAGTACCTATTTCTCTAGAAGGAAATTTTTCATTCTCTGATGATGTTAAGACTGCTGAAATTTATAGTCTATTATTTACCACTTCTAATGGTCAAAAATCACAACAGCAAGTGGTTCTTCTTCCAGGTGAAAATGTTATTATCACTTATGGCCTTGTGTATAATATGCTGGGTATAAAGTCTGTTGAAGGTTCAGAAAATATGAAGTTGTTGCAGCAATATCAAGATGAATCTTATAAGTTTTCTGTGTTTGCAGGAGATGCAGAAAAGAGACATACCGAAGCTAAAACGCCTGTAGAACAACAAGCTATTTCGCAAGAATTTTATAATGCAATGTCTGCCTATCACACTAGAATTAAAATTCTGATTTCTAACAATACTCAACTTCTGGCAGCATCATTTATTGGTTATTCAGAGTTTTCTGATTCTATGGTAGAAGCAAAATCTGGTATTCTTAAAAAGGTTTATGAAACTCAGAAAGAACTATATTCAGAGAATTTCATAGTAAAAGAAATAGGAAGTTTAGTAGAAAATCCTATTGAAGTAGGGAAGAAGGCTCCAAATATAGAGCTACCTGGTGTGGATGGCAATATTATTAGATTGTCTTCGCTGAGAGGTAAAGTGGTTTTGATAGATTTCTGGGCTTCTTGGTGTCGTCCTTGTAGAGCAGAAAATCCAAATGTAGTGAAAGCTTACAATATGTTTAAAGACAAAGGTTTTACAGTTTTCAGTGTGTCTTTGGATGCTAATGCTACTTCTTGGAAAAATGCTATTCAAGCAGATGGTCTTGTGTGGCCATACCACGTAAGTTCTCTAAAACAATGGAACTGCCCTGTGGCAAAAGAATACAGAGTGCGTGGTATTCCGTATTCAGTTCTTATAGATAAGGATGGTAAAATCATAGCCTTATCACTAAGAGGAGAGGAACTTATAAATAAACTTTCAGAAGTGTTGAAATAAATCAAATAATATTATATAAATAGTAAATATTAAGAAAATGAAATTTATTAAAACATCATTAGTATTAGTTATTTTGTTATTCCCATTTTTTAATATCATAGCGGAAAACAATCAAACTATTGAGATTACAGAGTCTTTAAAAAATATTTTAAAAGAATATGATACAGTTGTTCCATTAGACAATGGTTATATTAGAGTAAGTAAAGGACAAAAACAAGGTTTATTAGATTCAAATGGTAAAGAAATACTAGAACTGAAATATAGTCATATCGGAAATTTCTCAAATGGATTAGCTTTGGTTAATAAAGATTTACAATACGGCTATATAAACTTATTGGGAGAAGAAGTTATTCCATGTGCATACGAGTATGCGGCTGATTTTAAAGATGAACTAGCATTAGTATATGATGGAGAGGACTTACGTTACATCAACGCAGATGGAAATGTAGTATTCACATGTAATTTTGATGATGCAAAAAGTTTTTCATGTGGATTAGCGCGAGTTAAACATCAGGGACTTAATGGATATGTAAATAAAAAAGGAGAATTAGTAATACCTTTAAATTATGAATGGGCTAGCGATTTTAAAGAGAATTTGGCTATTGTCTACAAGAATAAAGAATTTATGATTATAAATAACCTAGGTGAAATCATAAAAACTTTAAGCTATGAAGATGTAGCAGATTTCTCTAATGGACTTGCTAGAGTTGAAAAAGATGGAAAATATGGGTATATAAATACAAATGGTGAAGAAGTAATACCATGTCAATATAGCTCGGCAGAATCATTCGTTGATGGTGTGGCTGTTATTAAAAAGGATAAAAAATGTGGATTAATTAACACCAATGGAGAAATACTATTTCTAGGAGATTTTAATGTAATAAAAGAAATTGGCAATGGAATGGCTGTTGTTGTTAATGGTTTTTATCATGGTTTTATAAACCTAAAAGGTGACGTTGTTATTCCTTGCAAATATCCTATAGCAGGAGGATTTTGTAAAGCTGGTGTTGCTATGGTTGTTGATGAAAATTTCAATGGTGGACTAGTTGATAAAAATGGTAATGAAACTTTTTTGCAACGTTAGTGATTAGCTAATGCTAATAGGATTTATTTATCTTGTTAGTAGAGAGAAAAAAGGAAGTTAAAAATAATCCCGTAAGTTGGTACTTACGGGATTTTTTATGTAAACAAGATTTTAAATGCTTCTTCTGTTTTTTTGACTGGGAGAAGCTTTATTTTGTAGTTCTTTTTGGTAAGGCTTTGGTAGTTGTGCTCTGGGAGGATGATTTGCTCGAAACCTAATTTTTCTGCTTCGGCAATGCGTTGTTCTATGCGGCTAACTGGTCTAATTTCTCCTGAAAGACCAACTTCTCCTGCAAGGCAAATGCCTTTACGTATTTCCAAATCTAGATTTGAAGAAAGTATTGCAGAGATTACTGCAAGGTCTATGGCGGGGTCGTTTATTTTTAGCCCTCCAGCAATGTTTAAAAATACGTCTTTTTGAGCAAGTTTGAATCCTGCACGCTTTTCTAATACTGCTAGGAGCATATTTAGTCGGCGTAGGTCAAAGCCAGTGGCAGAACGCTGAGGTGTGCCGTATGCTGCAGTGCTTGCCAATGCTTGCACTTCTATTAAGAATGGTCTTACGCCCTCTATGGCAGATGCAATGGCTATGCCGCTCATACCATCGTTGTTTTGTGTAAGTAGCAACTCAGAAGGGTTGCTCACTTCTCTCAGTCCCTCTTGATGCATCTCAAAAATGCCCATTTCGCTAGTGTTACCAAAACGGTTTTTGATTGCCCTCAATATTCTATAAAGATAATGTTGGTCGCCCTCAAATTGTAGAACAGTGTCTACGATATGTTCTAGGATTTTTGGGCCTGCAATGTTGCCATCTTTGGTAATATGCCCAACAAGGAAGATTGGAGTGTTTGTTTGTTTTGCGTAGCGTAGTAGGGAGGCGGTGCATTCACGCACTTGTACTAGGCTACCAGCCGAAGAATCAATGCTCTCCAAATGTATGGTTTGTATAGAGTCAATCACCAAAATATCGGGATTGATGTCTTTGGCTTGATGATAAATTTGTTCAAGTGAAGTTTCACTAAGAATGTAGCATTCGTTGTTTTGAATGCCTATTCTGTCGGCTCTAAGTTTTAGCTGACGTGTGCTTTCCTCGCCAGAAACGTATAGAACTTTGTTGTTTTTTAGTGAAAGTACAGTTTGAAGTAGTAGGGTAGATTTACCTATGCCCGGCTCACCGCCAATAAGAACAAGAGAACCAGTCACTAGTCCACCACCAAGTACACGATTAAACTCGTTGTTTCCCAAATCGATGCGGATTTCCTCTTCTGTGCTAATCTCGTGAATAGAAACAGCGGCTTTATTTTCGTTAGGAATAAAGTTTTGAGGAGTCTTTTTGTTTGTCTTAACCTCCAATTCCTCTACGCAAGTATCCCACTCACCACACGCAGTACATTTGCCAAACCATTTACCCGATTTGTGACCGCATTCTTTACATATGTAGGTTACTTTTGCCATAGGTTTTATTAATTAGGAATTGGAAGTTAAGTTGGGAACTAGTATTTTGGAATTTTTTGCCGTAGGCTGTTTTCTTTAATTCCAAAATACTAGTTTCAAACTTTAACGTTAACTAATTAGAAGCGAGGGGTTAAGTCTTAGAAGTTGAAAAAGACGCCTGCGGCAAAACTTCTAATCCATAACCCCTCACTTCTAATTTTCTTATTCCGAGTTATTTCAATCTGTTTGTTGTTGAATCTGGGTGAACAATCTTTGGTTTGAAGGTTTTTGCCTCTTCCAAATCCATGTAAGCGTAAGCAGTGATGATAAGAATATCGCCTGGTTGTACTTTACGAGCAGCAGCACCGTTTGTGCAAATAACACCAGAGCCTCTTTCACCCTTGATTACGTAGGTTTCGAAGCGTTCACCATTATTATTGTTTACAACTGCTACCTTTTCATTTTCAATAATACCAGCAGCATCCATTAGGTCTTCATCTATGGTAATGCTACCAATATAGTTAAGATTAGCATCTGTA
>JAEIGA010001986.1_pt1 | contig 32644 bp, 28 predicted proteins | sample 9270691 | NCBI WGS metagenome assembly JAEIGA01 (sample SAMN17057246, study PRJNA624740) | gut metagenome | biome: biome; isolation source: fecal sample | host: Bos grunniens | place: China: Xizang | collected 2019 | reverse complement strand
TTTTTTGTATTAGGGTGCACTCTGTTCGAGAGGAATACGAATACCAAATCCTCCATCGGATCTACCCATACCATAGTTCCCGTGTAGCCCGAATGGCCAAAACTCTTATCCGATGCCGAAGGGGCATAGTAGTAAGGTTTGGTGGTGCGCTTTTCCATTGGAATATTGTCGTTCAAACGGCGCTTGTCGAATCCGATGCCGCGATGATTACCATTCTTGGGAAATTGGCACGATGTCCACTCCTTTATTGTTTTGCGCTTGAAGTAGCGAACTCCATTATACTCTCCGCCATTGCATAACATCTGCAAAATTGGGGCAAGGCTCGCTGTGTTGGCAAACAAACCTGCATTTCCCGATACGCCACCGAGCGAAGCTGCTGCGTAGTCGTGGACATAGCCGTGGATAACCTTGCGATGATTGCTATTTAGTGAAGTTGGCACAATCTCGGAGAGCGGATACTTGTTGCGAGGGTTGTATGTTGCATCCTTTGCTCCGAGAGGTTTGTAGAACTCCTCGTTGAGGTAATCCTCGTACCTCTTGCCTGTGATTCGCTCAATCAGAGTCGGATAGGTGTGGAACATCAGACACGAGTAGTGGAACTTCTTTTCGCGATTCTTTTGTTTTGCAATTCGGCGAAACATAATATCGTGAGTATTCTTGCATACATATATGCTATCGCAATAGGTGTATGGGAACTCCTCGTTCTGTTCGCGGCTGAACATTTGGGGGCTCAATTGGCGCTCCTTGTTGTATAGCATTCTTGCTGCACTTATATTTACCAATCCTCCCTGATGGGCCAAAAATTCGCGAAGTGTAACATCCTCCTTGTTCGAACCTCGCAGCTCTTCAAAGTAGTGCGAGTATGGCTTGTCGAGGTCGAGTTTGCCCTGCTCTACAAGTCGCATCAAGCATATTGTTGCCGCCATAACTTTTGTACACGATGCCATATCGTAAAGGTGATGATTCTCGACCTTCTGCTCGCACTCGTAGGTGTGGTATCCATAGCTCTTATGAAATACAATCTTGCCCTTGCGCGCTACAAGAATCTGACAACCGGGGAAGCAACGCGCTTCGATAGCCGACGTCGCTACCGAGTCGATAGTGCGGTTAAGGTATTCTCCATCCATCTTTACACTCTCGGGTGAGGCGTAGGTTAGGATGCCGTTGGTGCGTTTTGCCACTACGATAGATGCTGATAACAGTAGAATACAGGTTAGAAGTAGGCCTCTTCTCATAAAATCTATAATAATTGATAGACAAAGGTAATAAATTTTCGGGTAGCTTGAAATATCGCACGCCATAATTTATTATCTTTGCAGTCGCTATGGCAAAATCTGCAACACAATCGCTCGGTACCGACAACATCGGCAAATTGCTATTCAGTTATGCTACCCCGGCTATAATTGCAATGGCTTCGTCGTCGTTGTACCACCTCATCGATAGTGCCTTTGTCGGACACGGTGTAGGTGGCGCAGCCATTGCCGGTATGGCGGTTACGATGCCTATTATGAATATAGGCTCGGCTTTTGGTGCTATGGTGGGTGTTGGTGCTGCTGCGCGTATATCGTTGCGCCTGGGCGAGGGCAACAAGGCCGCAGCCGAAAAGACACTCTGTAATGCCGTATTGCTCAACATCATCATCGGTTTGTCGATTATGGTGCTTATGCTCGCCTTCCTCGACCCAATCTTATTGCTTTTTAGCGGAGGTAGAGCTTCCGAGGAGACCTTGGAGTATGCGCGTCAATTTATGCGTATTATCCTCTACGGAAATATTACCCAACACCTCTATCTCGGCCTCAACGAGATGATTCGTGCATCGGGTAATCCGCGTAAGTCGATGGCTATAATGCTAACTTCGGTTGCGGTGAATCTTGTGCTTAACCCCCTCTTCATATTCAAGTTCGGATGGGGTATTAAGGGCTCTGCTGCGGCTACGGTTATTGCACAGCTTGTCTCATTCTTAATAGCTTTGTCGCACTTCTGCTCCAAGAGTTCGTTCCTCCGATTCAAGCGCGAGGCGTTCCACTTCGACCTGCGTATAATAGGCAATATCCTCTCTATCGGACTCGCTCCATTCTTGATGAATATCTGCGCCTCGATGGTCGCAGCCTTTGTCAATACCGCAATGTTGCGCTATGGAGGTACAGGCGTACACGATATTGTGAGCAGAGAGCAGGGTGCAGCCGACCTGTATGTCGGAGCCTATGGCATAGTCAATCGTGTGGCGCTCCTCTTTATTATGCTTATCCAGGGACTCAATCAGGGTATGCAGCCAATCGTCGGCTACAACTACGGTGCAAAGAACTACGACCGTGTTCGCAAAGCCGTATTTATGACCATCGGCTGCGGTATGACTATTGCAACCCTCGGCTTCATCCTTGGCGAGACTATCCCTCAGGTTATTGCCCGCGCCTTTGTCGACTCATCCAAGGGTGGCGACGAGCAACTGATGGTCGAGGCGGCCTCGCAAGGTATGCGCCTCATCCTCATAATGTTCCCTCTCGTAGGATTCCAAGTTGTTGCCGGAGGTTTCTTCCAATATATAGGTAAAGCACCTCTTGCAATCTTTGTGTCACTTACACGTCAGCTCCTATTCTTACTCCCTCTCCTATGGATTCTGCCTGCCCACTTTGGAGCCTTCGGAGTATGGATCTCAATGCCAATAGCCGATGCTTTCTCGATTGTTCTTGCGTTGGTGTTGTTTATATGGCAAATGCGCAAGTTAAAATCGTCCTGATGTGCTCTTTTTGCACGAGTGCGTCGGACACCAAAATGCTCACATAGGTCAACTATGCTCCGCTTTTGTTGCCTAGCATCGCACAAAAATAGTCACATCATTTACGATTTTAACGCCTTGGAAGAGTCCTGATGTGCTCTTTTTGCACAAACCTGCGGATAGCGAAATGCTCACATAGGCCTATTATGTGAGCATTTTGGCATATATTACTACTTAGCCCGCCATTTTTACTCGCCGACGGCTGTGCGATGTTCATCGTGTAGTATAACGTTGTGTTGGCGGCGGTAGCTGGCAGGAGTGCGGTGGTATCGTTGTTTGAATAGCTTTATAAAGTGCGATATATTGGTAAAACCGCACTCGGCACCAATCTCTGATACGGTGCGGCTGGTAGACGATAGCAAGATCTTTGCACGGTCGAGTCGTTGTGTTATAATCCATTGGTGAGGCGATTTATCGAATATACGTTTGAACTCCTTCTTGAACGAGGTGAGCGAGCGGTTGGTTATCTCGGCCAACTTTTCAATCGATATATCGTTGAAGATATTCTCGTATATGGTATTTATAAAGAGCCCCGAAGTAGTGTCGGCCGAGCGGAGTAGTTTGCGTTTGATGCAGTTATCTTCGCCCGAAAGTATCAGATAGATCAACTCATTGAGCTTGATTAGTTGTCCGATATCGTTGTGTAGCAGACCGGCACGGCGGAACGATATATCGAGCCCGACGAAGAAGTTGTGTACGGAGCTATCGGCCTTACTTATCGCAAAATTGTTTACCATACATTGGTTGCAGGAGTGACGCGAGGAGAACGAGAGACCGTAGTTGATGTTCAAGCTGAAAATGGCTTGTTGCAAGGTGTTGGCGGAGAAGTAGAACACTATCTGCTCGAAGAGCCCATTCGCATTCACTATATTCTCCTCATAGTGAAGTCCTGTGCCAAGCACGAAGATATCACCTTCGTTGATTTGGTGGAATTGGTCGTTGTTGTAGATGTATTTTGTGCCCGACACTACGAAGCCCAATGCGATGCGCGAGAGCGATACGGAACGAATTCCTGAGTTCTCGCGTTCGAAGATGCGAGCGATGTCCGAGGAGTACCCCTGATTGATAATTGAGTTGTTCATTGTTTCGTTTTTATAAATTGTAACTATCCCGAAAGTCCTCTTTTAACGGAGTCTTCCTCTATTTGAGTTGTTGCGACACAAATATATCGCGAATCGGATGTAGTAGAGCAGTAAGTTGTCCAAATAGAGTTACAAAGGGGCTAAATGTGCGAAAACGATCACCTATACCACAATTTTTTATGCGAAAATAGGGGTGTTGTAAAATAGATTTACTATCTTTGTGTTGAGAAATGTTTTTTCTATGAAGGAGTTGGTTATAGATTCACTCGACGCTCTTAGCGATGTTGCCGAGGCGGTTGTAGAGTCGCTCGACGGGCGTAATGTTGTAGCGTTTTGTGGCGCAATGGGTGCCGGTAAAACGACGCTTATTAGTGCTATTATGGAGCACCTTGGCTCGAATGACAACGTGACGAGCCCCACATTTGCGTTGGTTAATCAGTATAGTACATCGGCCAGCGAGGCGGTCTATCACTTCGACTTCTATCGCATCAACCGTATCGAAGAGGTCTTTGATATGGGTTACGAGGAGTACTTCTACTCGGGCGATTTGTGCTTGATAGAGTGGCCTGAACTTATAGAGGATCTCCTTCCTGAGGATGCTATGGTTGTGCGTATCGATGTGTTGTCCCCAACCGAGCGAAAATTCACCATAATATAATAATAGGTAATAGGCATAACAAAATTAAGGTGACCCGATTAAGGTCACCTTAATTGTCTAAGATGGGCTGTCGCCAATTCTACTATTTGGACAGCCTATCTTTTCTCTATTTTTTAGTTGTCTCTGCCTGTTGTATCTCAGCCAACTCCTGCGCTACACTCGGCATATCGGATTCGAGATTCTCGCTCTTCTCCTTCTTGGATTTCTTAACCTTTTCGCTCTTCACCTTTGCCTCTTTCTCTGTTCTCTTAGACTCTTTGTCCTTAGCAGAGTTCTTCTTGTTGAAGAGCTGTCCATTCTCAGGGTTTGGATCCTGGATGTGCTCGATACCTCCACCCAATGCACGATATAGGTTGATTACACCCTGAATACCATCGAAGCGGTCAGCGATTTGCTGCAATCGTGCCGAGAGCAACGATTGCTGCGAGGTTAATACCTCCAAGTATGTTGCCTCGGAGTGACTCATCAGCTGGCGAGTGCTATATACGGCCTTCTCCAAGTTCTCGATCTGGCGAATGCGAAGCTCTGTCTTGCTGCGCGATGCATTACACTGTGCCAAGGCTGTATGGACCTCATTTCCCGCCTCCAACAACTTGTGCTGGAAGTTCATCAGTGCCTCACGCTGCTGCGACTGTGCAATCTTGTAGTTTGCACGATTGCGGCCCGCATTGAATATTGGCTGGAACAACTTGCCCGCAATACTCAATACCCAAGTTGCAGGGTTACCCTTAAAGGCCGCTTCGGCCGATATGGTAAGAGAAGGGTAGAGGTCTGCGTGGGCGATATTGGTGTTGTAGAAGGCAAATTTAAGTTCGTACTCTGCCTGCTGAACATCGGGACGACGCGAGAGCAACTGTGCCGGAACGCCTATGAACAACTCATCTTTGTAGTCCACTCCGTTCAACTCTCCTCGTGGGAAGTCCTGAGGTGTAACGCCAAGTAGTAATGCGAATGAGTTCTGAGCCTTCACCAACTTGTACTCCAAGTCGTACACCGATGCGTCAATCGAACAACTATTAGCCTCGGTCTGCGAAATTGAGGCGGCATTGGTCATACCGGCCTCTTTCATTGCTCTCATTGTGCGGACGTTCTCTTTCCACGAAGCGGCAGTCGAACGCGTAACACGAAGCTGCGCATCGAGCATAAGAAGCGTATAGTAGCCATTTGCAATAGATGCTACCAACGCAGTCTGTACGCTACGACGATAGAGGGATGTATACTCCAAGTTCGCCTGAGCACGACGAAGGTTATTGATGTTGCGCGCCATAATGTCGATCTCCCAACTCGCCTTTACTGGCAGCGAGTAGGTGAATGGCGAGTTAAAGCCGACACCGACCGTTGGCTCGAAGTTGAACGATGGTCTGAACGAGAGCTTTGCCGTCTGCAACGCCAACTCTGCTTGATAGATTCGCTCTGCTGCCAGACGCATATCGATATTGTTCTTCAAGCCCTGCTCAATGTATCCGCGCAGATGCTCATCCACGAAGAAGTCGCGCCACGTCACATCGGCCATTGTGATAGTATCGGTTGTTCTTTCGGCTTCGCCGTAGAGATTTTTTGTGGAGATCTCCTCCGGACGGCTATATTTCTTATAGATAGAGCAACTCGACAATAGTGCGACAAGGCTCAATACTAAAATAATACGTTTCATTACTCCTCCTCAATAGTTTTAATTGGTTTAACCTTCTCCTGCAACCACTGGAAGATAACAAACAGTGCAGGCAGTACAAACAAGAGTGCCAATGTACCGATGAGCATACCTCCAACAACACCGGTACCGATGGTGGTATTTCCGTTTGCACCTACACCAGTAGAGAACATCAATGGAATCATACCGATAACCATAGTAAGTACGGTCATCAAGATTGGACGGAAACGCTCCTTGGTAGCCACGTAGGTTGCACGTGCTATACTCATACCCTTAGCGCGATTTTCGCCGGCAAACTCAGTGATAAGGATGGCGGTCTTCGACAACAAACCGATGAGCATAATAAGACCGGTCTGCAAGTAGATGTTGTTCTCTACGCCCATCATCTTAGCAAAGAGGAACGAGCCCATCAATCCGAATGGTACCGAAAGAATTACAGCCAAAGGCACGATGAAGCTCTCGTAGAGTGCCGACAGAATGAGGTAGATAAGCAAGATACAGATGACGAAGATAATCACTGTATTGTTAGTACTCTCTGCCTCCTCACGTGCAATACCCGAGAAGTCGTAGCCGTAACCTACTGGCAGATGCTCGCGAGCAACCTCTTGTACCGCCTTGATAGCATCTCCCGACGAGTAACCCTCCTCCGAACGTCCGTTTACGCTGATGGCAGGGAACATATTGAATCGGGCGAGGTTTTCCGGAGCATAAATCTTTTCGAGTGTGATGAATTGGCTGATAGGGGCCATCTCGTCGCCGATACGCACAAAGATATTGTTCAGGGTCTGTTTGTCGACACGGTAGATAGGGTGTGCCTGAATACGTACCTGATAGAGCTTTGTAAATTTGTTGAATCGGGTAGACATAATACCACCGTAGTAGCCATTCAATACATTCAAGACCTCCTTGGTCGAGGTGCCGGCACGCTTACACTTAACCGCGTCGACATCGATACGATACTGAGGGAACTTAGGGTTGAACGAGGTGTAGGCAGTACTAATCTCAGGACGCTCCTTCAAAGCCTCAATAAAGGCGAAGGTCACATCTGCCAACTCCTCGATATTGCCACCCTTTCTATCTTGAACGTAGAGGTTGAAACCTCCCGCAGCGCCGAAGCCCGGAATCATTGCAGGGGTCGAGGTGAAGATCTTAGCATCGTTGAACTGCTCGCCATACGCTTTTACGCGATTCTGGATAGCCATTACACTATGCTCCTGACCTTTACGCTCGTCCCAATGCTTCAAACGCAATACGAAGTTACCCTGCGACGAACTTGCACCACCGGCCTGCGAATATCCTGCGGTCTTACTCGATACGTACTTCTCCTCAATATTTTGGATGATATCTTGGTCGAAGCGGTCGAGAACCTGACTTGTCTGTGCGAGTGAGGTGCCCGGAGGACACGAAACATCGACACGCAGTGTTCCGAGGTCCTCGCGCGGAATCATACCGGTCTTGGTAGTTCGCATCAAGAATACGAGCAATCCGCACGCTGCAATCAACAAGATGCAGCTTAACCAACGATGACGAAGGAAGAATGTTACTCCGCGCAAGTAGTGCCTTGTAATACGATTGAACGAGGCGTCGAGCGCAAGGCTCAAACGCTTGCCGAACGACATCTTCACAGGGTTGCCGTGCTCATCCTTTGCTTTGAGGAACATAGCACACAATGCCGGCGATAGTGTCAAGGCGTTCAATGCCGAGATAGCCACTGCCACCGCCATTGTTAAACCGAACTGTGTGTAGAAGATACCCGAAGTACCGCCCATAAACGACACAGGGATAAATACCGCCATAAACACGAGGGTACAGGTGATGATAGCCGAGGTGATACCCTCCATTGCATCAACCGTAGCCTTGTAGACCGATTTATATCCCAAGTCGAGCTTGGCGTGAACAGCCTCAACCACGATAATCGCATCATCGACCACCACACCAATCGAGAGTACCAACGCAAACAAAGTAAGGAGGTTGATACTGAAATCGAACATAAAGAGGAAGAAGAATGTTCCGATAATCGACACGATTGTTGCCAAGAGCGGAATCATCGTAGAGCGGAAGTCGCGAAGGAAGATAAATACAACGAGTGTTACGAGAACGATAGCCTCCAATAAGGTGCGAATTACATTGTAAATCGATGCAAAGAGGAAGTCGTTGGTACTCTCCAATATTACCATATCCAAATCGACAGGGAAGTCTTTGCGAGCCTCTTCGAGGTAGGCATCAATCTTCTTGATAACCTCTGTTGCATTAGAGTCAGGAGTCTGGTAGATTGTAAACTCAGTACCCTCCATACCGTCAATTTCACAATTGTATTGGTACGACTGATTTCCGAGCTCAATATCTGCAAGATCCTTCAAACGCAACACCTCACCATTAGGTAGCGCACGAACGACCACATTCTTAAATTCGTCGATATTCTCCAAACGGCCTTTGTAACGCATTGCGTACTGGAAGGTTTGGTCGGCATTTTCACCGAGCGAACCTGTTGCCGCCTCGATATTCTGCTCGCCGAGAACGGCTGCAATGTCGGCAGGAACCAACTTGTACTGAGCCATAATATCGGGTTTGAGCCAGATACGCATCGAGTAGTCCGAACCACGCACCTCGATATCACCGACACCGGGGATACGCGAGATAGCCGGTACGAGGTTAATCTTGATGTAGTTAACAACAAAGGTACGGTCGTACGAGCCTTTCGGGCTATATACTGCCACACGCTCCAAGATACTTGTCTGACGCTTTTTAACGGTTACACCCGCCTCGACAACCTCCGATGGGAGCTGTCGTGTTGCGCGCGATACGCAATTCTGTACGTTCACCGCTGCCATATCGGCATTGATACCCTGCTTGAAGTAGATGGTTACCGAGCCACCACCGTTGTTGTTTGCCGACGATGACATATAGGTCATATTCTCCACACCGTTGATAGCCTCTTCGAGTGGCACGAGAACACTCTTCTGTACAGTCTCGGCGCTTGCACCCGGATACGACACCGACACGGTGATTGTCGGAGGAGCGATGTTTGGATATCGCTCGATTGGAAGTACCGCCAAACCGATAAGTCCTCCGATTATGACTACAATCGAGATTACGGACGAAAGAATCGGACGGTCGATAAATGTTTTAATATTCATCTCTCTGTTTCTCCTTTTTTAGCAGTTTCTCCTATTTCTCTTCCTGAGCGTTTACGACGCTCTTAATCTTGATAGGTGCACCATCGCGCAACAAGCCGATACCCTCAACTACGATAGTGTCGCCCTCGATCAAGCCCGACTCTACGATATACTCCTTACCGTTGCTGATCTCGAATACACCGATGATAGAGGCCTTAGCTACGCCATTCTCCACTTTGTATGCATAGACCTTGTCCTGCACCTCAAAAGTAGCGTGCTGCGGAATAACTACGCATCCATCCTGGTTGTGTGGAAGTATGACTGTACCCGAACCTCCCGAAAGCAACAGACGCTTCTTGTTAGGGAACTTAGCGCGGATAGAGATCGAACCGGTAGTAGGGTCGATGATACCCGAAATAGATTCAATACGACCCTTCTCCGAATAGATCGATCCGTCGCTGAGCTGCAACTCGATTGCAGGCAGCTGGTGCAATGCGTTTTCGAGCGCACCGTACTGACGTTTGAGCGACAAAACCTGACTCTCGCTCATCGAGAAGTAGACGTACATCTCAGAGTTGTCCGAAACGGTGGTCATTGGGGTTCCATCGGTAGGGCTCACGAGTGTTCCTACGCGGAATGGAAGTGTTCCGACAACGCCGTCCACCGGACTCTTAACCAATGTGTAAGAGAGGTTGTTGCTTGCGGTAAGCTCGTTAGCTTTTGCCTGAGCAAGTTGAGCTTTCGCTTGTGCAAGAGTGGTGCGAGCCATACGAAGGTCGAAATCCGAGATGATGTTCTGCTCGAACAACTTCTCCTTACTTGTAGCCGATAGCTCAGCCGCATTTACCTGCGCCTTTGCTACGTCGACATTCGCCTCTGCGGTAGCGAGAGCTGCCTGGTAAGGCACCTGGTCGATAATGAAGAGGGTCTGTCCCTGACGTACGAGCGAACCCTCCTTTACCTTGATGTCGGTGATGTAGCCCTGTACTTTTGTACGGATGTCGACATCCTGCTTACCTCGGATAGTTGCCGAGTAAGTCGAACTTAGCTGTCGTGATGCAGTCTGCAATGTCATGACATTGTACTCACGAGTCTGCTTCTTGGTTGAGGTCTCCTCGCTACAACCGGTCATAAGTGCAATAGCGATAAGGCATCCAACCAAACCTGAAAGTAAATTTTTGGTCATATTGGTACTATTTTTTATGATTTTTGAATTCGCACATTAAAACTTCGCAAAGGTAGATAAAATTAGGGTAAAAAGCAATAGGGACAATATATAATATTGCCCCTACGAAAGATTATTTTTACTGTTTTTATATTTGCTTCAACTCTTCGTGAAGAAGAGCAATGGCGTAGGCCGCAGCACGCGATATAATCTGTGAACGGTCTGTTCCACAGCTCTTTAATACGGCAAAACTTCTCTCAGGTGTGGATATTCCAATCCAAACCGTACCGACAGGTTTCTCCTTCGAGCCCCCCGTAGGGCCGGCGATACCGGTGGTCGAAATGGCAAAATTTGCCCCCGAAATGACGCGCGCGCCCTCAGCCATCGCTTTGGCTACCTGTTCGGATACGGCTCCATATTGAGTGATATCGGACATTTTTACACCTAAAACCTTATTTTTCGATTCGTTGCTATACGATACAACTCCACAAAGAAAATAGGCCGAAGCACCCGCTTGTGCGGTGAATTTCGAAGCTATGGTGCCGCCCGTGCAGCTCTCCGCTACGGCAAGAGTTAATCCTCGCTCAATCAATGTGTTGTGAACGAGCTCTTCGACCGATGCATCCTCGAAACCGGCAATATTGTCGGGTATAATTTGTCGCAACTCTTCAAATCGATTATCAATCTCCTGTCGAACCATTGTGCCCTCGACTTCGTATGCCGATAGACGCAGTCGTACGACATTTGGCGCGGGTAGATAGGCTAAGTGCAGATATTCGGGCAATGCATTCTCCCACTCCGCAATTCGTTCCGCCAATATGGACTCGGCAATGCCGAATGTAATCATCGTGCGATGAACGATCTCGTACAGATTGAAGCATCTCTTCAATCGTGGTATAACCTCGTCATCCATAAGGTGTTGCATCTCGAAAGGTACTCCCGGCAACGATACTACAACGCGACCACTCTGTTCGAACCACATTCCGGGAGCGGTGCCGTGTGCGTTGTGGAGCACGGTGCAACATTTTGGCACCATAGCCTGCCATCTGTTGAGGTCGTTGAATGCGATATTTCGGGCAGCCAACAATGTGCGTATATGTTCAGCTTCGACTTCGTTGTAGCAGAGCTCTGAGCCGAAAAATTCGCACAATGTATGCTTCGTAATGTCATCCTTGGTCGGCCCTAAGCCTCCCGTGATGATTACCACTTCGCTCTGCGAGAGGGCACGTTGGAGTGTCTCGACGATTTGTTGTCGGTTGTCGCCTATCGAGGTGCGCTCGGCAACAACAATGCCGTGACTATTGAGTGCGCGCGATATGTAGCGCGAGTTGGTGTCGAGAATCTGTCCTATGAGAATCTCGTCACCTATGGTTACAATGGTAGCTTTCATTGCCTATTGATTTTCGTTTTCGAGTGTGTCGGGGGTGTCGTCAACTTTCGGGGCTATAAGGCTGCGGCACAAATTGCCCGCAAAGCCCGCTCCGTTGTAGACAAATCCCGTATAGACCTGTACCAGAGTTGCTCCGGCATCCATCATTCGCTTCACGTCGTCGCCCGTCATCAATCCTCCGACACCGATGATAGGGTAGGTGCCGTTGCATCGTTCGTAGACACGACGTACAACCTCTATTGCACGCTCGGTAAGAGGTTGGCCGCTTACGGCTCCCATACCCGCTTTGCGGAGAGTGCTTTGCGGAGTTTTTAACCCCTGAGGATGGGTTGTTGCATTTGTCGCAATAATGCCGTCGAGAGGTGTATCCACCATAATATCGGTCATCAAATCTATCTCCTCGTTCGTTAAATCGGGCGATATTTTGAGCAATATAGGTCGGTACTGATTCTGTCCGCGACGGAAATCGAATAGAGGTTCGAGTATGTTCATTACACTCTCGCGAGTGCGAGGTATGTACTGCTTGTGGTTGGTGTTGTAGCTAACATTCACCGTGAAGTAATCAATGTATTGATATAGGTTGCGGAATACTCGGAGGTAATCCGTCGCAGCCTCTTCGGGTGGAGTGACTGTGTTCTTTCCGATGTTACATCCGAGAACAATGCCTTTGTGCTCCTTGCGAACATTGCTTAGAACCGCTTCGAATCCCTTAGATGCCAGGCCTATACGATTGATTATGGCGTTGTCGTCGGGCAGAGCGAATATGCGAGGCTTAGGGTTTCCCTGCTGAGGTCTGGGTGTGACCGTTCCAATCTCCACAAAACCAAAACCAAGCGCCGAAAGTGGCCTGAAAACCTCGCCATTGCGGTCGAATCCTGCGGCCACGCCTATCGGGTTGCGGAAACGAATGCCGAATACCTCGCGCTCCAATGCCTCGTCTTCGACGGCATATATTTTTCGCATAAACCACTTCGCAGTAGGGATTTTATCTGCCATTCGGAGCATAATGATAGCGAACGAGTGTGCTCGTTCTGCCCCAAAAAGTGATGATATTAGACGAAAAATTCTCTGCATTGCGTGGCAAAGGTAGTAAAAATTTAGAAAAACTCTTCTCGGTAGCGATAATTGTTGCGTAGCAACTCGAATCGTTCGGGCGAGTTACGTAGTGTTTTGCTTTCGGCGGAGAGATTGCAGTAATCCTTGATGTTGGCGCACAACTCACTCCACGAAATGAGTCTTGGCTCGATACTCTTAACTTCATTCGGTCTCCACTCTTTGAGCGGTAGATTGAAGTGTCGCGCTAAGGCCTGTATGGCCATTGCCGATGCGTTGGCTTTGCCCTGTGCCGAATAGCCTGCAATATGTGGCGTTGCAACGAGTGATTTTGCCAGGTAATTGTTGTCGAGTGTCGGCTCGTTTTCCCATACATCGGTGATGTATGTCAGATCGTTACGATAGGTGGCTTCGGTAGCAATACACTCGCCGCGCGAGGCGTTTATCAAGGTGGCTCCGGAGCGCAGCAATGCTATATTTTTGCTGTTGACAAGGTGCTTGGTCGAGTTGTTGAGAGGGGTGTGCAGTGTGACGATGTCGGCCTGTTGCAAAACCTCTTCGAGCGACACAAAACCCAAATGCTCACGCTCCTCTCGCGGAGGGTCGGAGCAGATTGTGCGAAAGCCCCAATGTTCGGCATACTCTTTTACCAATTTACCCACATTTCCTATGCCGACAATGCCCAAAGTGCGCTCCTCAGGGCGGAAATTATCGCGTTCGGCGAGTAGCGTCAAGGCTGCGGCAATCCATTGTAACACACCTCTTGCGTTGCAACCTGCCGAGGTGGCAACTGCGATGTTGTGGCGGCGACAATGGTCGAGGTCGATATGGTCGAAACCGATAGTGGCCGTGGCGATGAATTGTACCTTTGACCCTTCGAGCAACGCCTTGTCGCAACGGGTGCGCGTGCGGATGATCAGGGCATCGGCATCCTTTACGTTTTGATGTGTAAAGGCCTTTCCGTCAAGGTATTCGACCTCGGCGAACGGCTCCAATACGCCCTGCAAGAATGGAATGGCTCTATCGATTAATACTCTCATTGCGGTATCAGATGTTGATATTTGCACAATTTTAGTACAAATATACTCGCTTTGTCAGATAGTTGTACAAATTTTTACAAATTTTTTGTAAATTTGCCCCTTGTAATAAATGTTCAACATAGTTTGCGATGAAGGGAAACTTTCTGAAAAATATCCTTGGTGTCGATAGTATGCGCGATGTGAGTTGCTATTTTGGAGATACAACAGCGCCTGCCGATGCCGAAGTTGTGATTATCTCGGTGCCTTGGAGCGTAACCTCCGACTTTGGCCGAGGTGCAACCTACACTCCCGATGCTATTATTGATGTGTCGCTCGGCAAGGAGTTGTACGATGTCGCAAGCGGGATGTCTATCGAAGGACGCATCGCAACGGCCGAGATCGACTACAACATTCAAGAGAGTTCCGAGCAGTTGGGCCGAGATGCCGAACGTGCAATGCGCTCGCATATCGAGATGGGGGTAGGCGACTACGCAGCCCATAAGGTTGCCAACGTGAACGAGGGCTTCTCGGCAATGCACGAGAGCGTCTACCAACAGACAAAATATTGGTCGTTGCTGGGTAAACGCATAGCGGTTGTCGGAGGTGACCACTCTGTCGCTTTTGGCGCGGTTAAGGCTCTCTCGGAGAACAACGACGGAATGGGTGTACTGTTTATCGATGCACACGCCGACTTCTGCCGCGAGGAGGAGCCTTTCAACTTCTCGCATCGTACAATCGCTCGCGACATTGCGGAGAGTATTCCGAGCGTTGCCAAGCTTGTGCAAGTGGGAGTTCGCGATGTTGATAGGGCCGAAGTGGAGCAACTCACCGCAAACGATAGGGTAGAGGTATTCTATGCCGAACAACTTATGGCTAAACGCTTCGAGGGTAGCTGCTGGGGCGATTTGTGCCGCGAGATAGTTGCGAAACTACCACAAAAGGTCTATGTGTCGCTCGATATTGATGCCTTGAAGATTGAGTTCTGCAACAATACCACCGCCCCTACACCGGGCGGTATGACCTTCGACGAGGTGGTCTATATGGTCAATATGGTGGTAGAGTCGGGACGCGAAATAGTCGGCTTCGACATTTCGGAGGTGGTGTCGAGCCTCGACGATAAGATGGATGCAATAGTAGGTGCAAGGTTGCTCGCAAAGTTGAGCGTAGCAATGTTGCGTAGTAAGTAGATAACAACGAATTTATGAAGAGAATAGTTTTAGTAGCAATTGTGGCGCTGATTTTTGGCTCGATGTTCTTGTCGTGCAGCAAGCGTAAGTCGAAGATGACAAAGGATACCGATACGATGTCCTACGTTGTGGGAATGAATGTCGGTATGGCGTTGTTGAAGATGGACTCTACGCTCAATATCGATGTGGTGTGTGCTGCATTGCGCGACGCCTACAAGGGCGAGGCGAAGATGACCATCGAGGAGGCTCGCAACTACTACCTTGCCGAGAAGACATACTTCGTGCACGAAAAGGCAAAAGCCTATCAGGAGCAGTTTTTGGCCGATTTGAGCAAGGAGGACCGCAAGTATGTACGCACTCGTAGCGGTGTGACCTACAAAATTCTTAAACTTGGCGATCAGAGCCGTCAGGGCTCGATGTCGTCGCGCGATACGGTGCGTATCCTCTACACGATGACCGACGAGTCGGGACGAGTAATTGTGGATGCCGACACCTTGCGCGATTCGTATCGCAATCTGGTGAAGGGTTTGCAGGATGTGATAAAACTTGCCGGCGATGGAGCTCATTTCAATGCGTGGTTGCCGTCGAAGACCGCATACGGAGTCGAGGGAGATGAGAAGTTGGGTGTTGGACCTAACACTATGCTCAACTACGATGTGACGATATTGGATATAAAATATAATAGGTAGTGTATCTAAATTCCAAATTTTCATTATCTTTGCGCGATTTATCGAAAAAATAAACATTTAACAGATAGAAAAATTATGAAAAAGTTTATGTTCTTGGCAGTGCTTGCAAGTGCTGCAATGATGGTTGCTTGTTCGGGCAACGGAAAGATTGAGAAGGGTAATCCTAAGCAGATGGATACCTTGTCGTACAGCCTTGGTGCAGATCTCGGTATGAACTTCCAGGCTCAGTTCTCGGCTATGGGTCTTAAATTTACTGAGATTGAGAAGGGCTTGAAAGATGGTTTGACCAACAAGGCCGATATGAAGTCGGAGGAGGCTATCGAAATCTTGCGTACTTTCTTCTCGCAGACTATTCGCGAGCGTCAAATCGAGTTCGAGCAGCTGTACGAGCAGGATTCAACTTTGGTTTTCAATCCATTCACAAGCGACGCAGAGTGCGAGGAGATCTCTTATGCTTTGGGCGTTAATGTTGGCGACAACATTATTGAGTCGGAGCTTCCGCTCAAATGGTATTGGTTGTTGAAGGCATTTAACGATGCTCAGACCGAGGGCGCTTTGCAGTTGACCCAGGAGGAGGCTGGTGAGTACCTTCGTCACTACTTTATGATCGTACGTCCGACTGAGGCTAAGGAGCGTTCGGCTAAGTGGCTCGCAAAGATGGAGAAGAAGAGAGGTGTGAAGAAGACCGAGAGTGGCTTGCTCTATAAAGTTGTTAAGAAGGGTGATATGGAGAAGGCTGCAAAGAACGACGGCGACACCGTAATGGTTCACTACGTTGGTAAGTTGCAGGATGGCACCGTATTCGATGCTTCGCGCTTCGAGAATCGTTCGAAGGAGCAGCAGGAGATGATTCGCACAAGCAATCCTTCGTTGTTCGACGAGAAGGGTAACCTTATCGAGGCTGAGGAGCCTATCGAGTTCCCACTCGACCACGTTATCAAGGGTTGGACCGAGGGTATGAAGCTCGTTGGCCCTGGTGGCAAGATTATCCTCTATATCCCTGCTGAGTTGGCTTATGGCGCACGTGGTGCAGGTCGTAACATCGGCCCTAACGAGGCTTTGGAGTTCGAGGTTGAATTGATCGAGGTTAAGCCGGTTTCCGTAGAGGAGCCAGTTGCTGAGGTGGAAGCTACAACCACCGAGGAGGCACCGGCTGCAAAATAGTCACTTGGAGTGAAATAATATAGAGCGAAGATTGCATAAATCTTCGCTCTTTTTTGTTGATTAGAATTGTTACTATTGTAATTTTTTCTACCTTTGCATAGAAGGATAGAGAGAAACTATAAAAACAGATAAAAATGAAGAAATTTTTCTTGCTTGTGGTGCTTGCTTGTGCCACATTTGCCACCCCTTGTATGGGCCAGAAATCAAAGATCGTGGAGGGCGACCCTCGTACTATTGACACCTTGTCGTATTGTCTGGGTGCAGCTGTTGCGATGGAGATACGAAACGAGAAGGCGTGGGCGCTCTTTAATTTCGATGCCGAGTCGCTTGCTTCGGGTTTCTGCGATGTGCTTGTCAAAAAGCCGTCACTCTCGGTGGAGACCGCAACAAACACTTTGGAATACTTCTTCTCGGAGACGATCGCACCGCGTCTTGTGGAGTTCGAAATAGCCTTCGCAGCGGATACAACGGCCGTATTTAAGCCATATGCGCACGAAGCTGAACGTAAGAAAATCTCTTATACGATGGGTGTTGTGATGGGTTCTGAGATAAGGTCAGAAATCGATAAGGAGGATGTGACTATTCATACTATTTGGTTCCATCAAGGAGTTGTAGATGCCTATACGGATAATCTTAAAATTTCGACTGCAGATATGGCGGCGTTTATCGACCGTTATGATGCGAAGCAAGCTGCCGCTGCATCTGCACAATCATCTCAGCAGGCGGAGAAACCGGTGGTCGAGATTGCGGTTGAGGCTCCCGGGCTTGATAGTTTGTCGTATAGCCTTGGTGCAAACATTGCTACGGGAATGAAAGAGCAGTTGGGCAGTTATGACATAAACTATACCGAGATGCAGAAGGGTGTTAAGGATGGATTCGATAAAAGAGTTGGCACTACATCGGAGGAGGTTGTTAGCGAGTTGAAACAATTCTTCGCTGTTATTGTTGGGGAGCGTCAAACCGAATATGAGAAGAGAAAGGAGCAGGATCCGAATGCAGTTTTCACTCCATTCGTAAATGATGAGGAGCGCAACCGAATATCATACTTCTTGGGTGTTGATGTGGGCATAAATATCTACAATAGCAACTTACCTATCGATATAGATTGTTTAGTTAAGGCTTTCGATGATGCTTGTAACGATAAGTTGATACTCTCGCAAGAGGTGGCGCAGAACTATCTACAACACTATTTTACCGTAGTCGTTCCGGCTCAGGCCGAGGAGAACTCAAATAAGTGGTTGGCCGAGAAGGCAAACTGCGAGGGTGTAAATAGAACCGAAAGTGGTTTGCTCTACAAGATTGTTGAGCCTGGCGATATGGCGAGAGCCGCAAAGAGTGATGCCGATGTCGTTAAGGTTCACTATGTGGGCAGATTGCGAGATGGCAGAGTTTTCGATGCGTCGCGCTTTAAGTATCGTTCTAAGGAGCAACAGGAGAAGATTCGCGAAAGCAATCCTTCGTTGTTCGACGATAATGGTAAGTATAAAGGTGTGGATGAGCCTGTCGAATTTCCTCTCGATAAAGTTATCAAGGGTTGGACCGAAGGTATGAAGCTCGTAGGCCCTGGTGGCAAGATTATCCTCTATATCCCTGCTGAGTTGGCTTATGGAGCTCGTGGCGCGGGACGTGAGATTGGCCCTAACGAGGCTTTGGAGTTCGAGGTGGAGCTGTTGGAGGTGACACCTGCCACACCTGCGACACCAGCGGAGGTGCCTGCGGAAGCTCCTGCGGAGGAGTCGTTCATTAAGGTTGAAAAGATGCCTTCGTTCAAGGGGGGCGACCTTATAACTTTCCGCAACTGGGTGATGTCGCAAATTCGTTACCCGAAGATTGCTCAGGATAAAAACATTTCTGGTCGTGTGATGGCGTCATTTGTCATTGAGCGCAATGGCACGGTGTCCAATATCCAGATTCTTCAGTCTCCGCACGCTTCGCTCTCGGATGAGGTTGTTCGAGTTCTGAAAACGTCACCAAAGTGGGAGCCGGGTATTCAGGATGGCGAGGCTGTGCGTGTACGTTACACACTCCCTGTTGAGTTTAGAGTTCAGAATTAGTCGTTAATAACAGATAACAACAAGCCGAGCATCACTGCTCGGCTTGTTGTTTTTTTATCGTCGTTGCCTACGTTTGGGCAACTCTATATATTCGGTATAGATGATTGTAGAGTGCGGATTCGACGATGTAACCTCTTGGCGGATACCTTTGGTGCCGTAGCGAAAAAATAGAAAGCGGCGAGGTACGCGGTGAACAACTTGGCGAATGGTGTCTACGCTCTGAACGGCGCAGGTGACGCTGCCTTTCTGCACAACACCCTCGATTGCGACCCATTTGTCGCTCCAACTGAATAGCGATAGGGTGTCAGCAGCGAATCTTTTGATAATGACCGTATCACGCAATGGAGCCGACATCTCGACCTCGCTGTGAGTGGCCGTGGTGGCAACACTCTCTACACGCTTCAAAGATAGTCGGAGAGCCCTTATCTGCTTGGTGTCGCGAGCGTGCAATTCGCGATATTCGTCGAGTTTAAGTTGGAGCGCAGCCACCGATGCCGATGATTCGCCCAAACGGTTTTTGTAGAGCTTGATTTTGCTCGTCAGAGCCTCGTTGTTGTTGCGAAGTCGTGCGACCTCGATGTGTGAGCGATAGAGCAGGCTACCGCACGCGATGAGTAGCAATGTTGCCCCCATCGCATAGATGAGTAGGAATTTTTTCATATATAAAAGGGATTTTTCGGGTGTAAAGATACTACCGGAAAAATCCCTTGTCAATATATATTTTTTAGAAACTCGTCTACTTCTCGACCTCGGCCACAAGTGCGGCAATTTTTTCGGCGGTGATATCCATATAGTAGCACGAATCGAATCTGTCGAGCGCAAGAATACCGCGATGGTCTATGCCGAGCAACTCTTTTGCGGTGGCAACCTCCGAACGATGGATTGTACCGCGCGTCACATTGTTGGCCTTCTCGCTGAGAATCTGGTAGGCCAATTCCGACTCAAAACCCAAGCAACGCCCCGAAAAACGTATCTCGTCTTCGAATACGGCAATGACCGATGCTCCATCGATGGCCACAACCTCATCATCCTCATTTATCCATACGGCAACACCCTCGTCGGTCACGTGCGAAGTCGTACGATTGAACTCTATCAATGCTTCGCGTGCCGACGTATTCTCCGAAATTGTGTTTTGCCCTACGCTGAATGGCACTCCCTGTGGTCGTATGGCACGAAGTGCGAAGGTGTCGTACATAATCTCCTCGATCTCTATGTGGGGACTGTTGCTTAGCGGGTCAATCTTGACACATACGGCATTTGTGGCGGTGGAGGTGTAGCCTGCACTCTTTAACTTCGATGTAATCATTCGCTTCATCTCCTCGCGCGAAGTGGCGAGAGGAAGCATAAACACCGAACGCGACAACTCTTCAAGGCGCGCATAGTGCTCCTCGAAGTGCAGTGGTTTGGTACCTCGCGTGCGTATGTATTCGTAGATGTATGCCATTACATCATCATAATTTTCAGAATGAATTCGCGCAAAAGCTCACCGTTCGAAGCTCCTCCGTCGTCTATACCTTTGCTCTTGGCATCATATTCGGCACAGAGACCAATGATTTTGAACACCTTGTTGTTCGGCCATAGTGGCGCGCGTCGCACAATCTCTTTCAGGAAGAATGGCGAGTTCAATCGCATAGCGCGACAGAGTTCGCTTTGGTCTGGCATTGCGACACCTCTGCGTCGCGAATCCCACGATATATAATTATAAGTAAATAGCTGCTTGAATGAGTCGAAAAGAACCTTCACACTCAACAGTAGTGGATAGGCCTTCGGATTTTCGCCCATATATTGTGCAATAGACAACGCCTTTTCGAGTTGTCGGTCGAGTACCGCATTGCTCAACTCAAAGTTGTTGAATTGGCGCGATATGCCGATGTAGTTCTCGATATCCTCCGGGGTTATGGATGTTCGCTCCTTCGGCAACGATACGATCATCTTCTCCAACTCGTTGCTTATCTTGGATATCTCCACGCCCAGATGTGCGACAAGAATTTTGCTACACTGCGAGTCGAGTTTAAGCCCCTTTGTCGCAGCAAATCCCGAAACCCAACGCTCCGCTTCGTAGTCGCGTGGCGACACCGAGTCGAATACTACGCCCTTGGCTTTGATGCTCTTGTAGAGTGGTGTGCGACGATCCATAGCTTTGCCCTTATGGCACAAAACGAGGATTGTCGAGGATTGTGGTGAGGCTGTATATCCGTTAAGTAGCTCAATCTTTTCGAGTTGCTGAGCCTCCTTGACGATAATAGCTTCGTATTCACCCATCATTGGCAACTGTCGGCAGTAGCTCGCTACGGTACCTCCGTCGGTGTCGTTACCGTAGACCACTATCTGGTTGAATGCTCGCATCGACTCATCCATAATACTATTAGTCAACGCATCGCACAATGCGTCGATGAAGTATAGCTCCTCGCCTTGTAAAAGATATATCGGAGCAAACTTTCGGGCCTTTATATCGCCCATAAGTCGATGAAATTCAGCCTCGCACGATGCGAATGAAACCTTCTCTGCCATATATTGTTAGATGGTATATTTCTTGATTTTCAGAACATTCTCGGTCTTGGCACCTATGCGGTAGCGGTTGTCGGTGCGACGACCTACTACCCACACAATATCCTCGCCCGAAACGAGTACGAATTGTCGCTTGCGCTCGATGATAGGCACCTTTTGATCGGTCAGGTAATCGCCAATTTTCTTTCGTCCCGCCATACCGAATGGGATGAAGGTGTCGCCCTCGCGCCAACGACGCAGACGCAGCGGGTATTGCAACTTCGACTCATCTATCAGCGCAACATCGCTCGGCAAGTTGTATTCGTTGATGTTATCGATGTCGGTATGCTCGTAGTAGAGGACCGAATTTCCGCAGTAGCTGCGCATATCGTCGCGCTCCACCACCACCTCGCAATCATCCTCCTCCTGAATAGGAGCAACCATTATAAGACCGCGGTCGATGTAGGCAACATAGTCGCGTGAGTAGAAGCGGCGATTGGTCACTCCGTGTTTGAGCGAACGATGCAGCTCTTCCACGACATCCCCCTTGAATCCGTATGTGGAGTTTAGCAGCTCATAGATGACAAATTCGCGCGGATACATCGAGTCTATGGCGTTGATATCTATCGTGTCGATGCCATTTTCGTTGCGTACGGCCACCTTGCGTATGTTGTCAATCGCAGCGTCTATAAAGAGTTGGGCATCGTTCAATCTGTAAAGATTGCCTCGCATCAGCGGTGTGAACTTCGGGTTAATCTCCTGTAACAGAGGTAGCAATCCCAGACGTATCTTGTTGCGAAGATACTTTGTCGAGCGATTCGAAGAGTCCTCGCGATAAGGAATATTATTCTTTACGGCATACTCCAAGATATCTTTGCGTGTGGCGTAGAGTAGAGGCCTTACTACACGGCCATACTGACGATTTATGCCTGTGAGTCCGCGTAATCCCGTGCCTCGAAGCAGGTTTATGAAGAATGTCTCGATCGAGTCGTTTGCGTGGTGCGCCACAGCTATTACATTGTAATTCTCGGTGCGACAGAGCTCGTAGAACCATTCGTAGCGCAGACGACGGGCCGTCATCTCCATCGAGTCGCCCGTACGAGCCATCTCCGCTTCGGTGTCGAAACGCTTGCTATGGCACGTGATGTCGAGTTTGGCGCATTCGTTCAGAACCATCGCCGTATCTTCGTCGCTCTCTTCACCTCGCAATCCAAAGTTGCAGTGAGCCACCCCTATATTGTAGCCCAAACGGACAAATATCGAGAGCATAACCATCGAATCGACTCCACCCGATACGGTGAGCAGAATCTTATCCTCGTGTGAGAATAGTTCGTGACGTTCGACATATCTCTCGAAGGCCTTCAACAACGCTTCTGTCTGCATAAAAATCTCTCTTAACGATATTAACGACTCCGACGACTGCAATTACAAAACATTTACTTCGGGCGAAATCTCGATACCGAACTTTTCGCGAACCTGTGCCACCACCTTATGAGCAAAGGCAATAACCTCGCCACCCGTTGCGCCACCAAGGTTTACCAATACCAACGCCTGACGTTCGTGTACGCCGACGTTGCCCTCCTTGTAGCCCTTCAATCCGGCCTTGTCTATAAGCCAGCCGGCTGCAAGCTTCACCTTGCCCTCCTCCTGTGCAGGGTAGTTAGGCATATCGGGATATTCGGCGAGCAGACGCTCGGCCACTTCGCGCTCCACAATCGGATTTTTGAAGAAGCTTCCCGCATTGCCAAGAACTGCGGTATCAGGTAACTTCGAGCGGCGAATCGAACAGATAGCATCGCGAATATTTGCGAGTGTAGCACCTCCGCGAGCCTCTACTTCGCGAATAACATCGCCATATCCGAGGCGTGGATTTGCCACCTTCGACAACTCTATTTCGATGGCAGTAATCACTACACGTCCCTTCAACGAGTGTTTGAATACGCTCTCACGATAGCCAAAATCGCAATGTTCAGCTGCCAAGGTTACGAAGTTGTCGCCCTCTACGAAGTACATATCAACACTCTTAATGGCATCTTTTGCCTCTACGCCATAGGCTCCGATATTCTGCACGGGTGCAGCTCCGGCCTTGCCGGGGATGAGCGACAAATTCTCTATGCCCCAGAGCCCTCTTTCGACCGTCCAAGCCACAAGGTCGTCCCATTCAACGCCTGCTCCCACCTTTATACGGACCATCGCCTCGTTCTCCTCGACGACTTCGATACGGTCGTCGCAAGGGGTTATCAGCAGCGTGTCAATATCCTGTGTGAAGAGGATGTTGTTACCTCCGCTCAATACATACCAATTATCCTTGCCGTGCTTGGCGAAGATTTCGGGCAACTCCTCTGCTCGGTCGAACTCCACAACTCTTTTTGCAATCTGTTTTACGTGGAATGAGTTGCGATTCGAGATGTCAATGTTGTCGTAGTAGCGTATCATATTTTTCTGCCATTACTTTTTTTGATAGTGCAAAGATAAGAAAATCAACTTAAAAAGAGTGCATAAAACAAAAGTTTTATGCTTTTCTCCCCGATAGAGTGTTGCAACCATAAAAAAAGAGCGGAGAATTATTACTCTCCACCCTTATAATAAGCCTATGTAGCAACTGCTATTTGCCACCAATTAGGATGTGCGATATCTTGGCACTCTTTCTGAAATCCTCGGTTGCAAAGTTGAGTTCGATAGGACCGCCATCTTCCTGAATAGGCAGATTGCAGAGTTTGTTTGCGCCCTTTCGCGAGAAGGTATTTCCGCCTGCTATCGGGAATACTATGTCGATGTTTGGAACGTCGGCAAATCGGAAACAGCTATAGAAGTAGCACGACTCGTAGCTGCCATAAGCCAACAATTTAGCCTCGCTGAGAAGGGCCGAACGACAACTCATTTCGGGGGATAAACCTCTGAAATCGAGCGAAGGAGATAGTGCCTCCAAGTACTCTATCTCGCCATCGTTTGTGGGTACGGTCTTGAATGCGGTCTCCTTGCCGGCCTTGAAGAGGTATGTGTCGTATGCCGGGATTGTTTCGCCCTCAAAATCATCGAAGTAGGCTTCGGTATGTTTGATTACGATGGTGTCGTAGAGCCCCTCGACCTTTGCCGGAACACTCTTGATGTTCATTCCGATAAGAATCGGGCCAATTCCCTCTTCGTGTATGTTGTTCGGATACTCCTTTGCACAAGCCGTCATAAGCAGCAGTGCAGTGAACGCATAGATAATCTTTTTCATTTTATAGGTCTAAATAGTTGAAATGATTGTGATAAGTCTGAATATAAAAAGAGTGGAGAAGTTATTGAACTCTCCACTCTCGATCTCTGCGATCAGATTACTTTGCTGGAGTCTCAGCTGGAGTCTCAACAGGAGCCTCAGCAGGAGTCTCTGCAGTCTTAGCCTCTGGGCACTCTGCTGCCTTAGGGCAAGTAGTGCACTCAGTCGAAGTGCAAGCAGGAGCCTCAGCCTCAGCCTTAGGCTTCTGCTGACCACAACATGCTACCATTGCTACCGATGCGAGGGCGATAACCGCCAAAGTCATAATCTTCTTCATAATCGTAAGTGTTAAAAGGTTTAACAAAAATATTTCCTTACTGCAAATATATAAATATAGTTTTAATAAAACAAGTTTTTGCTAGGAAAAATAGCTGTAAAACTCTATTTATTCGGTAAATTCTCTGATATTTATGCGTTCCTGCGTAATAAACGCTTGCGGAAACACCTTGTGAATCTGTCCCAATATGCTTACGGCCTCCTCTTGATGGATGAAATTTCCGACGCTAACCTTAAAGTATGGTGCATCGTACGAGAGGTAGGTCTTTTCGCCTGTATTCAACCCCTTGAACTTACTCTCGGCATCGGTGGCCTCGCGGCGAGCATTTGGGGTGTTGCTCGTGAAAATTACGATGCGATAGCCGTTCATTACGCTTGGTGGAGCGTAGAGATTCTGCTCTATGATAGTGGCAGCATCGCCATATTCGGTGATCTGCACTGTTCCGCTAACGCCCGTTCCCGAAGCGTTTGCTACGGGTTCGGCCAACCTCTTCTTTATTCCTTGAAGTTGCGGTTGTTGCTCGGTCGCAGTTTGAGCAGAAAGCGAAACGGTCGAAAGTAGAGCTACAAAAGCCAATAAAATTTTCGTTTTCATATCGAATGCTATTTTTTTAGTCCCAGATTAAACTCCTTGTTAAGCTCTTCAAGCGTCACATCCTTCTCCTCGAATTTGAATTTCGAGGCAAGAACAGCCGCTTTTGCGCTATAATCTATCGTTATTTTCGACAATTCACCTCTGGTGATTTTTCCTATTGCCGAGAGTGCGGCCATCGAACTCGACAGAGTCACTCGCAAGGGAATGACTACCTGAGTGCGGCTACGACGAGGCAGCTTCACCACATCTTTGGTCGCGATGTTGCCAATCTTTCGGCCATCGTATTTCAACGTGATTTGCGCTTCGAGTACGCGTACGTTGAAACCGGTGTTGTTGGCTATGGTGGCTGTAATCTCCCAATCGTTCGAGAGCGCGCCCGTCACCTTGTCGACCGATACGATCTCCAACTTGGACTCCTTCTCGTTAGCCCCCTTCTGTTTGTTGCAGCTGCTAAATCCCAGCGCTACAACAACAAGAATTACGGCGGTGATATTTCGGATAAAATTCATCATATCTTGTTATGCTTTTTTTGCAATGTAAATGTGCGCGATGCCCATTGATTGCGATCTTCTCTCAACACTCTCGAATCCCACCTCTTTCAGCAGTGCGGTGAATGCCTCCGGCGATGCGAACTGATCGATTGACTCCGGCAGATAGGTGTAGGCAGTGGCGTGTTTCGACACCAAACGACCTATGGCCGGCAGTATGTAGTGCGAGTAAAGTCGGTAACACCAACGCACAAAGGTACAACGAGGATTTGAAAATTCCAAAACTACAAGATGACCTCCTTGGCAAATTGTGCGTTTAATCTCGGTTAGTGCTTCGCGTTGATGCTCGAAATTACGCACGCCAAAAGCCACTGTTGCAGCCTCGACGGCGTCGTCGGGCAACGGAATATTTTCGGCATTGCACTCTGTGAGCGATATTCGCTCGGCAAGGCCGAGTTGTTCGATTTTCTGCTTGGCAACAGCCAACATTTCACTCGAAAAATCGGCTCCGTATATGGTCGAACCTTCGATTTTTTTAGCCATTGCAATAGCGAGGTCGCCAGTGCCGGTGGCCATATCCATAATGTGCTTGGCGCCGAGTTTTTCGACGATGCGTACCACTCGCTTACGCCACAACTTATCTATGTCGAGCGATAGGATATGGTTTAGTCGGTCGTATGTTGGGGCGATGTCATTGAACATCCCCTTTACCATTTCGCCTTTGCTCTCAGTCTTATTCATAGTCTATCTTTTTGTTTACTCTTCTGTTCAAACTCTCATCTAACTATATCTTATTGCGTCGGCAACCTTGATGCGCCCTACTATCGAGGTGGCAAGGTGTGTTACGGCAATAATTATCGATATGAAAACAATATTCGTTACCACAACCCAACCTGCATCTATCGATACCGGAATTTCGGGCAGGAAATAGCCGCCCTCATCGAGTTTTATGAGGTGGAACTGCCTCTGAATCAGGAGAAGTGATATGGCGATGATATCTCCTGCCACTACGCCACGAAGTGTGATGTGTGCCGTGTGGTGAGTGAATATTCGTCGAATGGTCTTGTTCGGCATACCGAGCGATTTGAGCGTGCCGACCATCTGCGTACGTTCGAGCACCAAAATCAAGAGTGCGGTAATTATGTTGAATATTGCAACAATCAACATAATCGAGAGTATGACCGTTGCATTTATGTCGTGTGTTTCGAGCCAACCGAATATGGTGGCATACTCCTCGTCGGCCGATATGGCTGCGATATCCTCATCTCCTTCGTATTCGTTGGCAAGTCGCATATTTGTAACGTCGGCACACGGTGCGGCAAGCGCACTGTCGTAGAGTCGGCAGGCGTAGCCCGATATCTGCTCAGCACTCCAATTATTTAATTTCTGCACATTGCGAATGTCGGTTAGAGCCAACGCTCCGCCCTCCTCGCCAAATATTGGGTTATAGACTCCGCAGACCTTGAACACTTCGCGTCGAGGGGTGCTATCCTCCATAATGACAATTTCGATGCGGCTGTCGGTCGATGCTCCAATCTTCGATGCGAGAGATTGCGACAGTAGTATCTCTTTGCGTCTTGCGCCCTCCAATTGTGGTAGCGCTCCGCTCACCACCCGTTTGGCAAAAAGCGAGATGTCGGCATCGTTGCCAACGCCTTTAAGCACTATGCCCGAAGCCCCGCTACCTCCGCGGATAATGGCATTTCGTAGAGCGTATCGCTCTGCTTGGCAGATGTTTTTGTCGGATGAGATGATGTTTTGCAACGCTTCGCTGTCGAGAATAGGGTAGTTCTCAGGTTGGCGTTTGCCATATGGATTGGATATGGTGACATCGGTTGCAAATCCCGATATGAGAGAGGATATCTCGGCCTTGAATCCGTAGATTATAGCGAGCGTTATGACAATTGCGGCAATACTCACCGCTACGGCAGCCGTGGCGATGTGTACCATAATATTCTGCGAGGATTTGTTCTCCTCTCGCTCTCGTTTTGCTATAAACCAAGCAAGTCTCTTCATCTCTTTTCGGGCTTTGTCTATGCCCTCTCTCTGCTGTTGCTAATACTCCACCTTATCCTCCTTTTCGCTCCACGCTCGGAACCCCTTCAAAGCCTCTTCGCGCATAAGGTTTTGGCACGGTATGGCACGCATAGCATAGGGCTTGGCAATCTCGTCGTAGATGAACGAGTCGTCGAAATTTATAGCCTTCGCATCCTCTTTTGTATTGCCATATACGATGCGTGATACTCCGGCCCAGTAGAGCGCACTCAGACACATTGGACAAGGCTCACACGAGGTGTAGCAGGTGCAACCCTCCAATTTGAAGTCGCCCACTTTGGCACAAGCAGCACGAATGGCGCTCACCTCGGCGTGTGCCGTAGGGTCGTTGTTCGCAGTCACGCGATTAGTTCCCGTGGCTACAATTTCGCCATTGCGGACAATGACAGCTCCGAATGGGCCGCCTCCATTAGCAACGTTATCGACCGATAGGTCGATAGCCATCTGCATAAACTGCCTGTCTTCAGTTGTGAATTTGTGATTATCCATACCCAATATCTCTCTTTTTTGGCAAAATTAACAATTTTTTGTATTTTTGCGCGTATTATTAACGATTATTAACCAAAAATCGTACACAAAATGTTTTTGAATCTATTGTATTCGTCTGCCGAAGGGCAGAATTATTTGCTGTCAAACCTCACTACAAGCGAGGCTTTTCTGATGATTATAGTTGTCGGTATTGCCGGTATGATAGTGCAGTGGCGTTTGCGCTCGGTTGTTTCGAAGTATTCGCAGGTGGCATTGCCATCGGGTATGACCGGAGCCGAGATTGCCGAGAAGATGTTGCGCGACAATGGAGTCTACGACGTTAGAATTACCCATACGGGCGGTTATCTCACCGACCACTTCGATCCTCGTAATAAAACCGTAAACCTGTCGGATGATGTCTATCACGGTCGTTCGATTACCGCTGCGGCCATCGCTTGCCACGAGTGCGGACACGCCATTCAGCACGCGCAAGGATACGCTCCGTTGCAGCTGCGTTCGGCGCTTGTGCCAATAGTGCAGTTCTCGTCGCAAGCCGCTTCGTGGCTCATTATTTTAGGTCTTATTATGACCGCATCGTCGGGTAGTCAGACTATGTGCTGGCTTGGCGTGGGATTGATGTGCATCTCGGCACTCTTCTCAATCATCACACTTCCGGTTGAGTATAACGCATCGGATCGCGCGTTGGAGTGGCTTCAAGCGAGCCGCATCTTGTCGGGCGCAGAGTTGGACGGAGCCAAGATTTCGCTCCGCTGGGCAGCTCGAACCTACCTTGTCGCAGCGTTGTCGGCTATCGCTTCGATATTGTACTATGTGGCACTCATCAATGGCCGCCGTAGAGATTAAACGAACGGAAAACTGATAGCGGAAAACTTTTGAGTTGAGAGCTGAAAAAAAACTTCAAGCGCTCCCCAGTAAGCACCGCAGGTGCGCCCCCTGTAATCCCCAGTAACCCCCAGAAAACTTGCGCCTTGACAAGGTTAGGAGTTTAGAAAACTAAACAACAAAATAATATGAAGAGACAGACAAAATTGATTATTGGACTTGCACTCTCGGTTATAACACTATGTTTCAGCATACTGCTTATTACCGACGCAATCCCTACCGCGCCCAAGAAACCTAAGTATGTATTCTACTTCATTGGCGACGGAATGAGTTTTAACCATATTCTTGGCACCGAGCAGTTCTTTGCTGTCAAGGAGGGTAAGAGCGAAATCGAGCGATTGAACTTTACGAAGTTTGCAACTCGCAACTTTGTGACCAACTATTCGGTGTCGAATCCTGTGACCGACTCGGCTGCCGCAGGAACAGCACTTGCAACGGGTTGCAAGACTGCCAATAGCTACATTGGCGTTGATGTCAACGACAACGAGTTGCGCAGCATTCTCGACGTTGCATCGGAGGAGGGCTATATGGTTGGTTTGGTTACAAATGTCGGCATCAACCACGCCACTCCGAGCTGCTTCTATGGCCATACGTCAGACCGATTCGGTTTTCCTAAACTCGTTGATGATTACATTGCGAGCGATGTTGCTTTTATCGCAGGCTCGACAATTATGGATATGAAGAGTGGACCGGATGATCCAAAGTATAAGCCTATCACCACAGCCGAATTGGCCGAGCGTGTTCGTGCTGCCGGCATCACCCTTACGCTCGATATCGAGGAGGCTGCAAAGGCCGAGGGCAAGCGTGTTGCTTTGGTCGCTAACGACAAGGAGAATAAGCACGTTCCTTATGTTCTCGATCGCAGAGAGGGTGATGATTATCACACCCTTATCAACCATTCGAAGGCGGCTATCGAGTATCTTACTCGCGAGGCAAAGGATGGTTTCTTCCTTATGATTGAGGGCGGAAAACTCGACTATGCAGCTCACGAGCAGGATGCAGTAGCAACATTCTACGAGGTGCGCGAGTTTGCTCAGGCGGTGCAGCTTGCTTTGGATTTTGCGAAGCAACATCCCGACGAGACTCTGATTGTGGTGACCGCAGATCACGAAACGGGCGGTATGTCGCTCGGTTGGGACCACTACGAGATCCGTATGAATATGCTTTTGGAGCAGAAGAGTTCGGCCGTACAACTCACCAAGACTATGCAGAAGATGCGTGCCGAGGGTAAGCGTGATTGGAAAGATTACAAGCAGTTGCTTACCGACGAGTTCGGCCTTTGGAGCGTAGTGCCCGTTACTGCCGAGGAGGAGAAGATTCTCAAAGATGACTTCTACAACATCTTCCTCAAATATGGCCCTATGGTCGACGGACTCTACAATAAGAGCGAGTTTATTGTGTATCACGCTATCGGTATTCTCAATCGTCACGCCTCTATCGAGTGGACAAGTCTGTATCATACCGGAATGTACACTCCAATCTTCACCAAGGGTGTTGGCGAGAAGCTATTCCTCGACTGTCGCGACCAGACCGATATTCCAAAGAGTATTGCACGCCTTATGGGCGGACAACTTTAAAATCGTTCTGATTGGTAAATTTTGCACGAGAGCGTCGGATAGCGAAATGCTCACATACCTCTTAGTATGCTCCGCTTTCGCTACCTGCCTTCGCACAAAATTTCCTCAATCATTGACGATTTTAAGAACTGAAAACTAATTTTTAATTCTGCATTTTGCATTTTGCATTTTGAATTAAGACTATGTACACTTTCGATCACGACCTATTCCTTTTGCTCAACTTTGATGGTGGCAAGGTGATGGATTTTATTATGGAGACCATATCCGGAACGCTGATGTGGTTGCCTCTCTATTTCTTTATAATCGCCTTTGTGTGGTATAAGTTGGGCTGGCAGAGGGCGCTCGGATTTATTGTCTGCTTGGTGTTGGCAATAGGTTTTTCGGATATTATTTGTGGCGTATTCAAGCATACGGGCCCACTCAAAAACCTTTGGGCTTCATTTCCGGCGCGACCTCGACCTATGTGTACCGCAGAGTTGGAGGGGCTGTTCCATACTCCGTGTGCAATTCCGCACAGAATCGAGTACGGAACAGTGTCGGCGCACGCTGCAACAACGGTTGCGTTGGCGTGGTTTTCGGCACTTGCAATTCGTCGAAATTGGTACAATTGGGTGATTTCGGTGTCGGTGATTGCGATATGTTACTCCCGAATCTATCTTGCCAAACATTTTCCTGTGGACCTGCTCCTTGGAGCGGTTGTCGGTACGATTTGTGGCGTGTCGATATTTTTCCTTTGGAAAAAGTTTGATAAAGTTCTCGAAAAAGTGTACTTTTGCGGGCGAAAATAAGAGATAAACAAAAACGATATAAAATTTATGGAACATTTGAGTGAACAAGAACAGTTGCGTCGTAACTCTTTGCAGGCGTTGCGCGACCTCGGCATCAACCCTTATCCTGCCGAGAAGTTTGATGTATCGGCTAATGCTGCTCAGATTGCAGCGGAGTTTGATGCAGAGCCGGCGAAGTTCGAGAGCGTAACCATTGCGGGCCGTATTATGAGCCGCCGTATTATGGGTAGCGCGTCGTTCTTCGAGTTGCAGGACCACACAGGTCGTATTCAGGTATATATCCGTCGTGACGATATCTGTCCGGAGGGCGACCCAACACTCTACAACACCGTGTTTAAGAAGTTGCTCGATATTGGCGACTTTATCGGCGTTGAGGGTTTTGCTTTCCGCACCAACACAGGCGAGTTGTCGGTACACTGCCGTAAGTTTACCGTGTTGTCGAAGTCTATCCGTCCACTCCCAATCGTTAAGGAGAAGGATGGTCAGCAGTTCGACGCTTTGACCGACCCTGAGGTGCGCTACCGTCAGCGTTATGTCGACTTGGTGGTTAACCCTAAGGTGCGCGACGTATTCGCTAAGCGTGCTAAGATTATCGCTACAATGCGCGAGTACTTCAACCAGCACGGTTGCTTGGAGGTTGAGACTCCAATTTTGCAGCCAATTCCTGGTGGTGCTTCGGCTCGTCCGTTCATCACTCACCACAACGCTCTCGATATCGACTTCTATATGCGAATAGCTACCGAG
>JAEIGA010001985.1_pt1 | contig 32650 bp, 28 predicted proteins | sample 9270691 | NCBI WGS metagenome assembly JAEIGA01 (sample SAMN17057246, study PRJNA624740) | gut metagenome | biome: biome; isolation source: fecal sample | host: Bos grunniens | place: China: Xizang | collected 2019 | reverse complement strand
GCTACACAAACGACATCGTTAACGTTCGCCCCGGCTATGCCAACAACTACTTGATTCCTCAGGGCTTTGCAAAGGCTGCTACCGCTTCTGCAAAGAAGGTACTCGCAGAGAACCTTCGTCAGCGCGCTCACAAGGACGCAAAGATTCTTGCAGATGCACAGGCTTTGGCAGAGACTATCGCAAACTTGCACCTCACTGTAGCTGCAAAGGCAGAGGAGGAGAAGATCTTCGGTGCTATCACAGCTGCTGACCTTGCTAACGCATTGGCAGAGAAGGGCATTGAGGTTGACCGCAAGAACATCACTGTTGACACAGTTAAGACTCTCGGTGAGTATGAGGCTGTTGCAAAGCTTCACCGCGAGGTTAAGGCTACTATCAAGTTCGCGGTTGTTGCCGAGTAATTTGAGGTAAGCTAATAAACAATGGGCTGTCTAATTCGATTAGACAGCCCAAGTTTTTATAGGATATTTCAATCGCTACAAACGCTCGAGACGCTCCAAGAGCGGTGTAAAGTCAGAGTGTGCATCAGCAAACTCATCATACGACTGGTCGGTATGTCCCAGCTCGGGAACATCCGATACATACTTAACAGCAACAACGGGGATATTGCCATACAACTCGGCCACCTGACATATAGCGGCAATCTCCATATCGAAGAGACCACACTCAACACCAAAGCGAGCCTTAACCTCGCGGATAATATCGCCATTGACAAACGAGTCACCCGTAAATACCGTTTCGGCATCTTCACCACGCAGCATACGCGGATCGGTAATCTCGGGACAGAACCCCTCGGGGATGATAGCATCGTGGTGGATGGCGCGCGACGGCATAACAATATCGCCCTGCTCACGACCAAGTGCCGAGGCAGCAAAGCCTATAACGGCCAACATATCATACCTAACCGTAGCGAGTGTCAACGCACGCGACACACCTGCTGATGAGAGTGCCTTGCCGATACCACACTCCACCAAGTCGTAGTTGTGGCGCAGAGATGAGGCATTATCCAACGCATAGCGCATAGCACGATACTCGCGTGATGTAGGTGCTAAAATAAGAATATTCATACTACCACCAACGTTTATAGACATCACCTATGCCCTGCTGCTCTGCCTCCTCGGGAGTAAATAGCGTGCGCATATACTCCGCCATAGCGGCATTTGTCGAGTCGATAGAGTAGAGACCAGGGTTACCGCACTGCACCTCGTTAAGACCGACAATATCTGCTGCCGACTTAAGCGGGAATACCTCTTTATATACCTTTGCGAAAGCGAGGCGAACATCCTCTGCCTCAACATTATTCATTGTCGAGAGGTAGAAGCCAGTCTTACAACCCATAGGGCAGAATGATACGATGCTTGCGCCTATCTTCTCGTCAAGGCGCAGATAGTATGCCATAAGATGCTCGATGGTGTGTACCTCGCCAGAGCCAAGCGGCGCATGTGCCATAGGCGCACGAAAACGCAAATCCCATGAGCGTACTGCCAACTCATCGTTAATGGTGTACACCGAGCGCAGGTATAGTCCCGCGTCAAGGGTGCGATGGTCGACATCAAATGATGAAACAACACTCTTCTTCATAGTTATAATAAAGTTTTCAGGTTTTTAGTACCAAACAACGCAAAGTTAATAAAAAATTCGACATTCTCTATAAATTATTGTATCTTCGCAATCAAAAGAGTATTTTATGAACACAACGCCCACAATAGCGACAAATAAAGAGCGCGTATATTTTCTCGACTACTTGCGTGTTGCAGCCTGTTTTATGGTTATTCTCGTACACTGCATAGAGCCATTCTATCTCGGTGGCAACGGCACATATATAGCATCAGCAAGCGATGCAATATGGGTAACAGCCATAAACTCTCTTCTGCGCGTTGCTGTTCCACTATTTGTGATGACATCAAGCTACTTGTTAGTACCTGTCACTGGCGACACAACGCAGTTTTTTAGGCGACGCATAGAGCGCGTGGCAATACCATTTTTGGTGTGGTCATTGCTATATGCCATAGTGCCAATGTGGGGCTCAAATGGCGAGATTGATATACTTGGCAACCTCTCAACACTTACCTTTAGCTTTATGCCGCACAGCGGTCATCTATGGTTTGTATATATGTTGCTTGGCATATACCTCATTATGCCCATAATCTCTCCGTGGCTTGAGAAGGTGTCGGCACGTGGCGAGCGCATCTTCATTGCGCTCTGGTTTTTATCGACAGCCATACCCTTCTTACGCGCTGTGGCGGTATCTGTTCGCGGTGGCAGCCCTGTGATATGGGGCAAGGCAAGCTGGAATGAGTTTCATACGCTATATTATGTAAGTGGATTTATTGGCTACGTCGTCACAGCTCACTACATCCGTAAATATGTAAATTGGTCTGTTGCAAAGACCTTTGCCATTACGATACCTATGCTGGTGGCGGGCTACTTTATTACAGCCATCCCTTTCTATATGCAAATTCCAGAGAGTTTCCCCGTAAATGAGAGTATCGACCTTGCTATAGATATGGAATTAAGCTGGGGCTTTACAACAACAGGAGGAGCATTACAGACAATAGCCATATTCTTAATATTTAAGCTGATAACAAAGCCGTGCAAAATATACCCCACCGTTTTGCGCTTATCAAACAACAGCTACGGAATATATCTGATGCATATGTTCGTACTTGTAGTAGTTTTCGATATAGTAAAGGGATGGTGTATAGGTACACCTCTTACAATGATAGTATCTGCTATGCTCACATTTATTGTGTCGGCAATTATAACACGCCTGTTGTCACATATTCCTATGAGTAAATATATTGTTGGATAGTATGAAGTTCCGCACAGAAATAGAGGTTAGGCCACTTCAACACAGCATTGACTATGGTCAACAAATAGTAAGCCTCGGCTCGTGTTTTGCCGATAATATGGCGCGTAGACTCAAAGAGTGTAAGTTCAACGTCGTGGCATCACCCACAGGCATACTTTTTAACCCTGCCTCGATAGGAAATGCAGTTGATATGATGTTGTCGCAACGCAAAATTACGCCGCAGGAGCTTATATCAAGCAACGATGAGTACTTTAGCTACGACTTTCACTCATCGCTATCGAGAGCGAGCATCGAAGAGGCTTTAGAACGTATGAACAGAGCCATTATGGTTGGTGGCGAGGCTCTGCGTCGTGCCGACCACGTGATAATAACACTTGGCACAGCGTGGGTATATAGGCTCAAGAGTACTGGTAACGTCGTCGCCAACTGCCATAAACAGCCCCACGCACTCTTTAGCCGCGAGAGGTTGAGCGTAGCAGAGATTGTAGATATATTGCAACGTACTATATCACAACTCGAACATCGACCACAGATAATACTGACATTGAGTCCCGTTAGACATATTGGCGAAGGTGCAGAGGATAACTCATTGAGCAAGGCGATATTACGTGTTGCCATAGACGAGTTGTGTCGCACGAATGACAATGTAACATATTTTGCTGCATACGAGCTGCTAATGGACGACTTGCGCGATTACAGATTCTATGCTGACGACCTCGTACATCCATCGAGTGCCGCGGTGGAGTATATCAGTTGTAAGTTCTTTGATGCGGCACTCTCACCACGCGCAAAGGAGACAATGGAGGGTGTCGAACAGATACAACGAGCCTCACGTCACCGCCCTGCGAACATCCATAGCGAACAACACAAGGCATTTTGTCGCAAGCAGCTTGAACTTATCGCCAAGTATAATAATGTAGATTTTACAGAAGAAAAGCGTCACTTTGAGCAAATGTTACAAATAAATTTGTAACTTTGTCGATTATTTCGATTATGACAATGAGAAGAACGACGATACTTGGCATTGCTACACTGCTGACATTTATTGCATCAGCCGTTACGACTACCACATACGCCGCCACAACAAAGCCACAACTTGTGATAAACATCGTTGCAGGCACACTACGTGCAGACGACCTAAATCGCTACTCTAATAACTTCTGCGAGGGGGGGCTGCGCCGCCTTATGGATAATGGCGTGGTATGCACCAACAGTGTTCACGACTATCTATTTACCACAACGCCAGCTGCACTTGCGACATTTGCCACAGGTGCACAACCCTCGGTACACGGCATAACAAACGACTTCTGGTGGAGCTATGTCGACTCATCGAAGGTGTGGCTTATTAAGGATGACAAGTATCAATCGGTGCCATACAGCACAGGCTCCGACAACTACTCACCATATCGCCTCTCGGCACACACGATAGGCGATATGCTTATTGCACAGAGCCCCAAAAGCAAGCTCTACACCGTGGCGGTAGATGCCATTTCTGCAATCGTCCTCAACGGCAAGGCTGGTATGGCATTTTGGGCTGAAACGAACCAGACGCATTGGACAACCTCGTCATACTATGCAGAGAGCCTTCCTCAATGGATAAATGAGTATAATCGCCGCGACTCCAACCGCTTCTATAAGTTGCGCCGATGGATGCCCTACTACGTGTCGTCGTCGTATCTCAATAGCGAGGTCTCACTGATAAAGGAGATTAGAGCAAAGAGCACAAAGAGCTTAACGGGTATAGATCCAAAGATTATCGACAGCGATTTTGGTCAGATGTGCTACACACCAGCAGGTAACAGTATGGTACTTAACTTTGCGCGTAATATCATCACATTCGAGGAGTTAGGTAAGGATAGCGATACAGACGTAATAAACATTTGTCTTGACACCACTCGCTATATTGCCGAGCTATACGGCCCAGAGTCTATCGAGTATGAGGATATGATATACCGTCTTGATGCCGACATAGAGAAGTTCCTCAACGCTGTATATGAGCTTGTCGACCCCTCGCAGGTGGTTGTCACATTCAGTGCGTGCCACGGCACATCGCCATCGTACAACCCCGTAGGCGGTGTTGAGCGCGATAGATTTAACAGCCGCCAGATGGAGGTCATCGTAAATGCCTTTTTAGGTGCGCGATATGGCTCTGACAGCTACATTCTCGGCTCGCACAACAATGCCATATACCTCAACCACGAGCTTATATTGTCAAAGCGTCTGTCATTGGAGACAATACGCGAAGAGGTGGCTGTATTTCTTCTACAGTTGCGCGGTGTTGCCTCGGCATACCCCGCTACGGCTCTGCGTTACACCTCATTTGCCGAGGGACGTAGCCGCCTGGCTCAACAGAGCTTCCACGCAGCACGCTCGGGCGATGTGATAATAGACCTTATGCCTGGCTGGATTATCGAAGAGAGCAACATACGCTCATCTTCACTCTCTGGCTATGGCTACGACAAGCGTATTCCGCTAATCATCTATGGTGGCGGCATTAGTGCCAAGCAGGTTGAGCGCGTGGTAAAAAGCACGGAGCTCGCACCAACACTTGCACGTATTATGCAGTTAGAGATACCGTGGGCATCAGAAGAGCTGCCTATGCGAGAGGTTGAGTAAAAACGATTAAACAAAAACAAAACATAAAATGACCACAGACAATATACAAGAGAGCATCATCGAGGAGTTTTCGATATTTGACGACTGGCTCGACAAGTATGACTACCTCATAAGTTTGAGCGACAGCCTGCCTGCAATAGATCCTGCCAAGCGCACCGAACAGCACCTCATAGAGGGTTGCCAGTCGAGAGTGTGGGTGGCAGCAGAGATGCGCGACGGCAAGGTATACTATACCGCTGACAGCGATGCTATAATAACCAAGGGTATCATAGCTCTGCTTATCAGAGTTATGAATGGTCGTACTGCCCAGGAGGCAGCAGCCCTCGACCTCTATTTTATTGATGCCATAGGTCTTGGCGAGAACCTATCACCTACACGTAGTAATGGTTTGCGCGCTATGGTCAAGCAGATGAAACTATACGCGCTGGTCTTTGCCGGTCAACACAATAACTAATATGACACCCGAAGAGATACTATCAGTAGAGAAGGATATAGTCCTTACTCTCAAGAATATATACGACCCCGAGATACCCGTAAACATTTACGACCTCGGTCTTATATACGAGATTAACTACGACCCCACGGGCGTAGCAGAGATTATTATGACCCTCACAGCACCCAACTGCCCTATGGCAGATATGCTACTTGAGAGCATCAACCGTGAGGTGGGTAAGGTGAAAGGCGTGGAGAAGGTAAACATCGTTCTCACGTTTGAGCCACAGTGGGATAAGTCAATGATGACAGAGGAGGCACTCATCGAGCTAAACCTTCTTTAAGCAGTTATGAAGGAGCAGGGAGCAGCACATACCATAGAGTCACTGCGTGCGGGCACAGCAACTGCCGCCTGCAGCGAGCACATTCTCTCTGTGAGCAGCATACATCGCATCGAGCTGTTCAACAAGCTCGCCTATGAGCGTCTGATGCGCAAAAATGGCGACATCATAAATATCTACAACTCCGTAGGCAACGACTGGAACGAGACGTTCTACATTATGCTATTTAGGGTTGTGGGCGGTGTCAGCAACAAGCGCCCCTTTGAGGAGCTTGCGCGTCGTGTGACATACCGTATAATTATGCGCGAGAACAGCTCTATCGTGAGCCTTGAGGCACTTTTATTGGGAGCATCAGGACTCCTTGACTTGTACCCCTCTGACGACTATATCTGTCGCTTGAGAGATGAGTATAAGCACCTCGCAGCAAAGTATTCGATAGAGGCTCTCGACTGCAGCTCGTGGCGTTTAACAAATATCTATCCGCACAACCACCCGACGCTGCGTATTGCTCAATTGGCATCTTGCCTCTATAACAACACAATAACAATCCAACACGCGCTTAATTGCCGTAAGCGTGCCGACGTATATCGTCTCTTCTCGGGACGCGCTTCCACGTATTGGGTAAATACCTTTATGCCCCGCTCAAACACTATGAACATAACACGACGTATGGGTCAGTTCAAGAGCGACCTGCTTGGTATTAACCTCATATCCCAGATGCAGTTTGCTTATGGCAGCTACATACAATCTGACAGCACTTTAGATCGTGCCATAGCCCTATTGGAGGATATTCCTGCCGAGGATAATCGCATTATACGTATGTGGAACAGCCATGAGAAAATTGCTGAATCGGCATATGATAGTCAGGCTCTCCTGCAGTTATCAAACGAGTATTGCATACCTCAAAAGTGCGATTGTTGCCCTCTTGCGGCACGCATAATGCAGACACGATAACCCGAAACGGGCAATTTTAGCATAATATCAACCTGTGCAACGAATATTTACAATGCACGGTGTTGGTATATTCTAAAATTATCTCTATCTTTGTACGATTATATGCGCATACGCATATACGCACGCGTGCGTAATCAGCGTGATACACAACACGCGCGAAGTGATACACAACACGCGCGAAACAGAGAAGTTTAACGAACAATAATTATTTGACACAATGGATATAGTATCGAAAATCATCAAACTCTTTTTCGGTTCAAAGGCAGACAAAGACCGCAAGGAGATTCAGCCCTATGTAGAGAAGATTAAGGCAATCTACCCTACGATATCGAAGCTCACAAACGATGAGTTGCGTGCGCGCTCTGCGGCATTAAGCAAGGCTATCGCAGACTTCATCGCCGACGATGAGCAACGCATTATAGATCAAAAAGCAAAGCTCGAGCTTCCCGAGACCACACTCGCAGACAAAGAGCGCATATCAAAAGATATTGACGACACAACAAACCGTATCGACGACAAGATTGAGCAGAAGCTCGAGGAGATACTCCCCGAGGCATTTGCCATAATGAAGGATACGGCACGTCGTTTTGCCGAGAATGACACAGTGGAGGTTACTGCTAACGACTTTGACCGCAACCTTGCAGCCGAGCGTCAGGATCTCGTAACCATTGATGGCGACAAGGCAATTTATAGCAGCCAGTGGACAGCAGGCGGCAATGTCATAAAGTGGGATATGGTACACTATGACGTACAGCTCTTTGGTGGCGTTGTACTTCACAAGGGTCGTATCGCCGAGATGGCAACAGGTGAGGGTAAAACACTTGTAGCTACCCTACCCGTATTCCTCAATGCACTTGCACATAAGGGCGTACACGTAGTTACCGTCAATGACTACCTCGCACGTCGTGATGCCGAGTGGATGGGTCCGATGTATCAGTTCCACGGCTTGTCGGTGGCTTGTATCGACAACACTCGTCCTAACTCTGTGGAGCGTCGAGAGGCATATATGGCGGATATCACCTTCGGTACAAACAATGAGTTTGGCTTCGACTATCTGCGTGACAATATGGCATCAGCCCCCAAGGATCTTGTACAGCGCAAGCACCACTTTGCGATTGTCGATGAGGTCGACTCGGTGCTTATTGACGATGCACGTACACCGCTTATCATCTCTGGCCCCGTGCCCAAGGGTGGCGACCAGCTTTTTGCCGAGTTCCAGCCCGCAGCAAAGTATATATACGACCTCCAGAGCAAGATGTCGTCGTCGGATGTTGCCGAGGCAAAGCGTCTGTTCAACGAGGGCAATATGGAGGAGGCAGGTAAGCTCCTCCTGCGCGCACACAAGGCTATGCCAAAGTACAAGGCACTTATCAAATTCTTGTCAGAGCCAGGTGTAAAGGTGCTGTTGCAGAAGACGGAGAACTTCTATATGCAGGACAACGAGAAGCGTATGCACGAGATTACCGACGACAACTTTGTTGTACACGACGAGAAGATGAACTCGTTGATACTCACAGATAAGGGTCACGAGGTAGCATCGCAGCGTTTTGGCGAAGAGGGATTCTTTATCCTTCCCGATATTGGCGCACGCATCGCAGAGATTGAGCACGCCGAGCTATCTGCCGAGGAGCGCGCACAGCAGAAGGATACGCTATTGAGCGACTACGCCATCAAGGCAGAGCGTGTACACACCATGAACCAGCTACTCAAGGCATACTTTATGTTTGAGAAGGAGGTTGAGTACGTTCTTATCGACAACAAGGTTAAGATTGTCGACGAGCAGACAGGACGTATTATGGAAGGTCGCCGCTACTCGGATGGTCTGCATCAGGCTATCGAGGCAAAGGAGAATGTCAAGGTGGAGGATGCTACACAGACCTTCGCTACAATCACCCTACAGAACTACTTCCGTATGTACCATAAGCTCGCAGGTATGACTGGTACCGCAGAGACCGAGGCATCGGAGTTCTGGAGCATCTACAAACTCGACGTGGTTGTTATCCCCACAAACAAGACCGTTATACGTGATGACCGCGAGGATCTTGTCTATAAGACAGCACGCGAGAAGTATAACGCCGTCATCGCCGAGATTGGTCGTCTTGTCGAGGAGGGTCGCCCCGTGCTTGTGGGTACTACCTCTGTCGAGATTTCAGAGTTGTTGAGCCGTATGCTTAAGTTGCGCGGCATCAAGCACAATGTCCTCAATGCGAAGCAGCACCAGTTGGAGGCACAGATTGTTGCCGAGGCGGGTCGTCGCGGTCAGGTGACTATCGCAACCAATATGGCGGGTCGTGGTACAGATATTAAGCTATCACAGGAGGTTAAAGAGCTTGGAGGTCTTGCCATCATCGGCACAGAGCGTCACGAAAGCCGCCGTGTAGACCGCCAGCTACGTGGTCGTGCAGGACGACAGGGTGACCCAGGCTCATCGCAGTTCTTTGTGTCGTTGGAGGATAACCTTATGCGTCTGTTTGGCTCGGATCGTATCGCCAAGATGATGGATCGTATGGGTCTGCAGGAGGGCGAGGTCATTCAGGCAGGTATAATGACAAGTGCGATCGAGCGCGCACAGAAGAAGGTCGAGGAGAACCACTTTGGCACACGTAAGCGTCTGTTGGAGTATGACGATGTTATGAACTCGCAGCGTGAGGTTATCTACACACGTCGTCGCCACGCGCTCTATGGCGAGCGAATTGATATTGATATGAACAACCTGCGCTACGACTACGCCACAAAATTTGTCGAGGCTCACGAGGGTTGCTCTTTTGAGGATTTCAAGTTTGACCTTATGCGCGAGGTGGCTATAGAGACCTCACTCGATGCCGAGAAGCTCGACGCATACAAGCCCCGTCAGATTATAGACGCTATCGTCGAGGATCTCACCACACACTTTGAGCGTAAGGCAAAGGCTATCGCCGATACTGTACGCCCCACTATGCAGCGCATATATGAGGATAGAAAGGATCAGATGGATATGCGCATCGCATTCCCGCTAACAGATGGTCGTCTGCGCTACTCTATACCCGTTGAGTTGCAGAAGTGCAAGGATAGCGACTGTGCAGAGATCTACCGCGTATTCGCAAAGGTAGTACTCTTTACCACCATCGACGATGCTTGGCGTGAGCACCTACGCGAGATGGATGACCTACGCCAGAGCGTGCAGAATGCGACATACGAGCAGAAAGATCCGTTGTTGATATACAAGCTTGAGTCGTTTGAGCTCTTCTCGAAGATGCTTGAGGGCATCAACCGCGATGTTCTTGCCGTGCTCAACAAGTCATTTATACCTATGCGCGAGAACAACCCAGACTCTGTACAGCGCAACCGTGAGCAGAAGCAGAAGATTGATGTGAACAAACTTCAGGCATCACGTATGGCTGCTGCCGCTGCTGCGGGTCAGGGCGATAGAGGCAAGACTGCCCCCATCAAGGTTGACAAGTCGGTAGGTCGTAATGAGCCTTGTCCCTGTGGCTCGGGCAAGAAGTACAAGCACTGCCACGGCAAGGGTATGTAACCCGCATAATAATAAGCTATTAGAGATGGGATATAAGGAGCAAAAACAGCGTCAGTTTGATATACGCTACTTGCAGATGGCGCGCGTATGGGCAGAAAACTCATACTGCGTGCGCCGCAAGGTGGGTGCGCTACTTGTCAAGGATAAGATGATTATCTCGGATGGCTATAACGGCACACCCGCAGGCTTTGAGAATATCTGCGAGGATGATATGGGCAAGACCAAGCCCTACGTTCTACACGCCGAGGCAAACGCCATAACCAAAGTTGCAAAGAGCGCGAATAACTGCGATGGCTCGACACTCTATGTCACAGCATCACCCTGCATCGAGTGTGCCAAGCTCATTATTCAGGCAGGCATCAAGCGTGTGGTATATGCCGACCCATACCGCAATGATGATGGCATACAGCTACTGCGAAAGGTGGGTATAGAGTGCGTACAGCTCGACGTTGAGTGCCCCAAGATATAGTTGATATCGCAGCAAAGTCAAAGGACTCTTCCGACGTGGAAGAGTCCTTTATTTATGGGTAATGGTGCAGGGTAATGCTGAAAATGTGGTGCATTTAGGCGCAGAAACAAAAGTGGTAATGATGCAAAAAACTAACCGTTGCAGCAGAAGCTACAACGGTTAGACGTCTATTCAGTGCGTTAACGTCTACAGAGCCATAAGTATAAGCATCTGTGCCGTGAGGACACGCAAGAACATAACAACGGGATATACCGTAGCGTAGCTCACAGCGGGCATATCGTTACCCGACGACTGGCTGGCAAAACCAAGTGCTGGAGGATCGGTCATAGCACCCGACATAAGACCCATAAGTGTATAGTAGTTAATCTTGAACTTAAGACGTGCAAGCGTAGCCACGATAACAAGGGGAAGAACGGTGATAAGGACACCATAGCCTATCCACTTATAACCGCCACCAACAATAGCATCAACAAAGCCATCGCCAGCACCGATACCAACGGCTGCGAGGAACATTGCCAGACCTATCTCGCGCAACATAAGGTTAGCACTCATAGTGGTATAAGTAACAAGGTGGAAGTGTGGTCCAAATCTACCAAGAAGTATCGCAATGATAAGCGGGCCACCAGCGAGACCGAGCTTGACAGGCTGCGGTATGTTCATCAGAGGCAGCGAGCCGAGCAACACACCGAGAGCGATACCAATAAAGATTGGCAAAAGGTTGGGGTGGTCGAGCTTCTTGAGCGAGTTACCCAGCACCTTCTCTGCAGCAGCAACAGCAGCCTCGGGGCCTACAACCATAACCTTATCGCCCACCTGAAGCTCCATACCCTGATAAGGGATAAGGTCGACACCAGCACGGTTAACACGCGTGATGTTGATACCGTAGCGTGTACGCAGACGCAAATCGGAGAACTTCTTGCCATTGATATCCTCGCGCGTGATGAGGATGCGGCGCGATACGAGAGGCGTAGACTGCATTGCCGTAGCGCCCCACTCGTCGGCACTCATCTCGATAGGCTTACCAAAGAATGCCAAGATAGCCTCACTGTCCTCCTCGGTACAGATGATACGCAAGCAGTCGCCAACAGTGAGTTTGGTGTTACCATCAGCCATAGCAATCTCACCCGAAGGGTGCATAATACGCGACACGACAAACTGGCGGTTAATAAGCATATGGGCAATGGCAATAGTCTTACCCTCAAGCATCTCATTAGTGAACTGCACAGAGTAGCGACGAGGCAACTGCGCCTCATTGCTCATCGCAGCCAAGCCCTCATCCTCCTTCTTGAAGTCTACACGCAAGACAAAGCGCATAAAGACCATTGTGAGGATAATACCTATAACACCGAGGGGATATGCCACAGCATAACCGAGCGAGATAGTGGGATCGTCAATGCCCGTAGAGTCGATATATGCCTGCTGCGCAGCACCAAGACCAGGGGTGTTGGTGACAGCACCCGACATAACACCTACCATTGTGGGCAGAGGCTCACCTGTGATAAGGTGGATGGCATAGGTAGTAACAGCACCCAGCAGAATGACAAGCGCGGCAAGACCAATAAGCATAAGACCTCCACTTTTGAGTGAAGAGAAGAAACCTGGGCCTACCTGCAAGCCGATAGAGAATACAAAGAGTATCAAGCCGAACTCCTTGATAAAGTGCAGCACCTCGGGGTCGCACTTAAGACCGAAATGTCCCAGAGCAATACCCGCAAAGAGTATCCACGTCATACCAAAAGAGATACCCTTCAACTTGATACGGCTCATAAAGATACCCGCAGCGATAACAATCGCAAGTAGGAATACCGTGTGCGCAATAGACGGATGGTCAGGGTTGCCCACGACGACATCTTTCAGCCAATTTAAATCCATGATATAAGCAGTTTGGGTTATTATTATGTTATTTGGGGACAAAGATATACAAAAAAGTTAAAGCAAGCTACAACCCACCAATAAAAGTGTCATATATCTATGTATTGTAGTACGTTTTATGGCAAAACGCATTTTTTAAGACTTATATAGTTGCTTTTTAACAGATTAATTTTTAACTTTGTATATATATTGCAGTCAATAGCCAAATTAAAGAACTGTAATTAATAATTTCTAAATAGAGTTTAGCATGAATAAGAAAAGAGTATTTGCAGCACTTCTGATAAGCATTGCTATATGTGCAATAGGCTGCGACAAGCAGGAAGACGCTCCGAAAGCAGGAGCAGATATTATCAATGCCACCAATAAGATAGATGCCTTGATGGATGAGTGTGGTAATAGTGGCGCAGAGCATCTAATATATGAAATCTGGCAGTTGGATGCACAATTTCTATACAACAGCGATTTTACGCAGATGGAGCGCATTATATATGATTTTGGCACTCCACTTTGGGAGGGCAACAACCTTGCAGTGCTCGAATTTGACAAAAACACAGTTAATGGTAGCAATCTATCTGAAACAGATTATATACAACAGCGCGTATTTAGTGCTAAATACGAATATGATGATAGTAACCGCACATTAACATTTGCTAAAGGTGACAAAGATGGCAGCTTTGTTGCCCGTATTGTAGCATCAAACCCGAATACAATCATAATTGATGGAGAGGATAACACGCGCACAGTATACAAGTGCATAGACATCTTGGATGTCGCCTGTCGCGCAGCTACATTGGGCGTGGCTTGGAAGTATGAACAGCTGAAGGAGTTTAATAAGAGTGATGTTACTGAACAACTTATCGGCAAGTGGTATATAAATACGGAGGTGAATTACGACAACAGCTGGAGCAATGTAACACGTGTAATTGAGCTATTCGGCAAGCTATACGTCGCAGGAAACGCAGTCATAGAGTATACATTTAACGCAGATGGCACTGGAGAGTATTCGAGTGAGGTTCCTGCCTTTGAGCCGATTAACATATCGTTTACTTGGTCGTATGACACAGACACATCTATAGTTAAGATAGATGGCGATTTTAGTGAGACCGAGAGCTCGCTAATTGGTAAAGAGTTTTATATTGTGGGTATGAGTAGCAATGAGGTTATACGTGACATTGCACATAGCAGCAAAAACAAAAGAGTAATTTACAAGAAGGTGAAATAACACCGAAGTCCTACAAGCGACATCTATAAAGAGCGATGCCCCCGAATGTTTCGGGGGCATCTCGTTTAATGACTTGACAACGATTACAGCTTAAGCTTTGCTGCAACCTTCTCAAGCATATCCTTGGTCATAGACTCCAAGTCCCACTGGGGCTTCCATCCCCACTCCTCGCGAGCACAAGTGTCGTCCAAAGAGTTGGGCCAGCTACGTGAGATAACATCCTTAACGGGGTCTACGTCATACTCCATCTGGAAACCAGGCACGTGGCGCTCAACAACCTCCTTGATAATCTCGGGAGTGAAGCTCATAGCGGCGATGTTGAACGAGTTGCGGTGCTTAAGCTTCGAGGGATCAGCCTCCATAAGCTCAACGGTAGCACGCAATGCATCGGGCATATACATCATATCCATATAGACATCAGGAGCGATGTTACATACAAACTTATTACCCTTAACAGCCTCGTAGTAGATCTCTACTGCGTAGTCGGTAGTACCGCCACCAGGGAGAGTTACGTTAGAGATGATACCGGGGAAACGTACCGAACGAGTATCAACGCCAAAACGTGAGTGGTAGTAGTTAGAGAGCAACTCGCCTGTTACCTTGCATACACCATAGATGGTGTTGGGCTGCATAACGGTATCCTGCGGAGTCTTGTCGCGGGGGAAGTCACCGCCAAAAGCACCAATTGAGCTGGGGGTAAACACCGCACAATTCTTCTCACGAGCAATCTCCAAAGAGTTCTCCAAAGCACCCATGTTGATACGCATAGCAAGCTGGGGGTTCTTTTCACCTGTTGCAGACAAAAGAGCTACGAGGTTGAAGATAGAGTCAATCTTGTACTTATCAACAAGCTCGGCGTACTGCTTTGCATCGAGAGCATCGAGAGCCTCAAAAGGTCCAGCCTCTGCCAACACGGCATTGTGCTTAACATCGGTAGCAACGACATTCGATGCACCATAAATTGATCGCAAATATGGCACCAACTCAGATCCAATCTGACCACCGGCACCCAAAACCAAAATGCGCTTCATTGAATAGGTTTACTTAAAATTATGTTTTAGGTTAAATACTCTTCCTGTACTTCTCTGACGATGCATCGCACTCATTTGACACAATCATCAAACAAAAGTAATTAAAATTTATAAAAGTTGATACACTCGGAGAGTTTTTTTTCGAAAAATTTATCATTTCGTTATCTTTGTGCTCAATGTTTGACAAAATGTATTATCTTTGTTAAGTTGGACGTGTGCATTATGGAGGCTCTACTAGACTACGGATATATAGGACTCTTTATAGGTTCATTTTTAGCGGCTACGGTGGTGCCGTTCAGCAGCGACGTGCTGGTTGTTGGTATGCTCGCGCTGGGAGGTAGTGCAGTGCCCACAATCATCGTTGCCACAACAGGAAACTGGCTCGGTGGACTGACATCATACTGGGTTGGTCGCATAGGCAAGATGGAGTGGATAGAGAGGTGGTTTCGCGTAAAGCACGAGACACTTGAGCGGTACAAGGGCTATGTCGAGCGTTGGGGCTCGTGGCTTGCGCTGCTCACGTGGTTGCCCTTTATTGGCGATGTGTTTGCCATAGTCCTGGGCTTCTTCCGCGCAAAGTTTATCCCGTCGGCACTATGGATGCTTGTAGGTAAGGGTGGCAGATTTATCGTCTGGGCGATACTCTACTTCTATGCCGAGCAGTGGTTTAGCTGACATTTAGCAGGGGGGCATTTAACAACTAACTCAAATTAAGGTTAACAATAGATGATATGACAATTTTTAGGCTACTCACCGCAATTTTGCTACTATGCACAACAGCGTGCGAGGTATGCTTCGCGGCAACAAGCAGCACTACTCCTATCCCATCGAATGAGATATGGTACACATCAACCGACGGTAAGAAGATTAAACCAACACACGGTGATGGTTTTAAGCATATCGCCAAGTCTCATAAATTTAAGGACGGCAAGGGAGTTATTGTACTTAAGGATGGAGTGACTGAATTAAAAAATTTTGAATACTATTCCAGCTTAAAGACACTTATTATCGGTGACTGCATAACCTCAATTGACTTCTTTACCTTCAATGCTTGCAAACAACTTGAAAGCATTGAGCTGCCAGATGGTATCACGGAGATTGACTCCTGTGCTTTTTTCGGCTGTAAGAGTCTTACTACCATCAATATTCCTGATAGTATCAAGGTGATTGGTCACAGTGCTTTTGAAGGTTGTAGTAGTCTTACTACCATCATCATTCCTAATGGCATTACAGTAATCGATGTGGAGTTATTTATGGGCTGTAGCAGCCTTACAAGCGTAGTTATCCCCGATGGCGTGACAACAATCGGCGAAAATGCATTTAATGGTTGTAGCAGCCTTGAAAGCGTAGTTATCCCAGATAGTGTGACAACTATTGGAGAGTGTGCCTTCAATGGTTGTAGCAGCCTTGAAAGCATCACTATCCCCGATGGCGTGACAACAATCGGCAAAAATGCATTTAATGGTTGTAGCAGCTTTACAAGCGTAGATATTCCCGACAGCGTAACAACAATTGGAGAGTATGCCTTTGAAGGTTGTCACGCTATTAAGTCTGTCACGATAGGCAAAGGCGTAAATACTATCGGGCAATATGCATTCGCGGGTCTTGGTGGCTGCCTGACTATTAACAGCGACCTCATAGATACTATATTTGCGGCCTCGGCATCAGCTTTTAGTAGCTCATATTTTGACACAGTTATCATTGGCGATAATATCACAGATATTAACAGCTACTTCTTTAGCGGATATGATTCATTGAAGAGTGTAACAATCGGCAAAGGGGTAAAGGCGATACACGAGGCTGCATTTAAGGGGTGCAGCAATCTAACGAGTATAACCATTCCCGACAATGTAGCGGAGATTGGCAATAGCGCATTTGAGGGATGTCAAGCCCTTACAACAGTAAAGATATTAGGCAAGAATACGCAGGTGGGCAGTTGGGCGTTTAATAACTGCGACAACCTTAAAGAGCTATACATAAACAACCCAACACCAGGCAAATGGCTCTCTAACATTAATGCATATAAAGCTTTCAATATCAAGCTATATGTTCCATATAAGGCTCATTATGCCATACATAAATACATATCAGACAATAGGTTAGCCTACCTTAAAGGCAACATATATGGATACAACTTCGATAAAGATGCAGTTGTTGAGATTCAGCCATATAATGAGATTTGGTATGAGGGCGATAACTACTGTCAGTATGGGACACCAAATAAGGAGATATTTGGTGCAAATTGTATAAATGCCACGTGGGATGCAGTTACCCGTAAAGGCGTTATGGTATTTGACGGCGATGTAACAAAGGTTGGCTATGGTGCATTTGATGGACAAGATTGGATCAATATATGGAGCGTCTCTCTACCCAATAGTATTACTACTATCGAAAGCGAAGCCTTTCATTGGTGCAGTATGAAAAGCTTAACAATTCCAGATAATGTGACTTCGATAGATATAAACGCATTTGCCAGCGAGGCACACATGGGGGAGTTTAAGGGAAAATTTGCAACAGAGGATGGGACAATGCTGATTGTAGATAATGTGGTTATAGCTGTCGCACACAACGAGAGTGTCACAGATATAGTTATTCCCGAAGGCGTAACAAGTATTAGTCAGTATGCTTTTGAGTATCACACCTATCTAACGAGTATCACCTTCCCTGAAAGCATTACCAGAATTGAAACTGGATTATTCTATGATATCATTAAAACCCCAAAGATCAAGGAGTTTAAAGGTAAATATGCCTCAACGGATGGATTATGTTTGGTTGAAGATGGTGTATTAAAGGCATTTGCTACGGGCAGTCAGATATCGACGTTTACCATCCCCGACGAAGTAACAAAGATAGATTTAGGTGCATTTTGTAACAGCAAGAATCTTGTTAAGGTTATTATTCCAGATAGCGTCACTACGATTGAAAATGGAGCATTCTGGGGCTGCGAAAATCTAACAACGGTACAAATGGGTAAAAATATAGAAGTTATTGGTGATTATGCTTTTCACTGGTGCTATAAACTCGCATATATCACAATACCACAGAGCGTGACAAGTATTGGAGAATACGCATTTTGCGGAACAAAACTTAACACTGTCAAATGGCGTAATGGCACAATAAAGGTAGACCACAACTCGCCAATGGAAGGCACATGTTTATATTAATTACGGGAATATTAACTAAACGATAATACTAACAACTAAAAACTTATACTATGAAAAAACTACTTACATTGGCGGTATCAATGGCTACCGTGGCGACGGTGAGCGCACAGCAGCCTGGAGGTGGCATCTCACAGGAGATGTTGCAGAACATTCGCCAGAACTATGAGTCAAACGAGGCAGAGAAAGCTGCACGCAACGCACTGGCTATAAACCCCATTGCGGAGCTTGCGGTAGATGCCGACAACCTTGCGATGATTGACACCTACTTCTCGCACCGCGTGCGCACAAAGGGTATCACAGATCAGCACCAGTCAGGACGTTGCTGGCTCTTTACAGGTCTCAACGTACTGCGCGCAAAGATGATTGATGACTTGCAGCTTAACGAGATGGAGTTCTCGCAGAACTACCTCTTCTTCTACGACCAGTTGGAGAAGTGTAACCTCTTCCTGCAGGGTGTAATAGACACCAAGCACCTGCCTATGGAGGATCGTCAGGTGGAGTGGCTATTCAAGAACCCGCTAAATGATGGTGGTCAGTTTACAGGTGTTTCAAACCTTGTGATGAAATATGGCGTAGTGCCCGCAAGTGTGATGCCCGAGAACTACCAGTCGAACAACACCGCAGCGATGTCAAACCTCCTCAAGCTGAAGCTCCGCGAGTACGGCTTGCAGCTCCGAGCACAAAAGGATCGTCGCGCACCTGCAGCACTCAAGGAGGAGATGCTTGCAGAGATTTACTCAATGTTGGTACGCTGTCTTGGTGTGCCTCCCACAGAGTTTGAGTGGACACGCTACGACAAGGAGGGCAAGCCCGTAGAGACAAAGAAGTACACACCTAAGTCATTCTACGAGGAGTACTTCGGTGGCATCGACCTTGAGAAGGACTTTGTGATGGTTATGAACGACCCTACACGCGAGTACTACAAGGTCTATGAGATTGACTATGACCGCCACGTTTACGACGGCGACAACTGGCTATACCTCAACCTCCCTATCGACGAGGTGAAGGCACTTGCGATAGCGTCAATAAAGGATAATACAGCAATGTACTTCTCGTGCGACGTGGGCAAGTTCCTCGACAGAAAGCGCGGCGTACTCGACATCAACCGCTTCGACTATGAGTCACTAATGGGCGTTGAGTTCCCAATGGATAAGGAGCAGCGCGTGCGCACATTCGCAAGCGGCTCATCACACGCGATGACACTCATCGCCGTAGACCTCGACGAGAATGGCAACGCCAAGAAGTGGATGGTGGAGAACAGCTGGGGCCCGCAGGCAGGCTGGAAGGGCAACCTTATAATGACTGACGAGTGGTTTGAGGAGTATATGTTCCGCGTAGTGGTTGACCGCAAGTATGTTCCCGCGGAGACTCTAAAGCTCCTCGAGCAGAAGCCTATAAAGCTGCCTTCGTGGGATCCTATGTTTGCATACGAGGAGTAGGAGCACCCTATGGCACAAGAGATAGAGAGAAAATTTATGGTTGTGGGCGAGTATAAACACCTCGCCCACAGCGTAAACCATCTGGTACAAGGATACATCGCCTCGGGACGACGTACGGTGCGTGTGCGCATCAGCGACGACAAAGCGTGGCTGACGATAAAGGGTGCGTCGCAAAATGGCGGACTCACACGCTTCGAGTGGGAGAAGGAGATAACACTGGGCGAGGCATTAGAGCTACTCAAGCTCGCCGAGGGCGCACTCATAGAGAAGCACCGCTACTTGGTAGCTGTGGGCAACCATACATTTGAGGTGGATGAGTTCTTGGGCGATAACAGTGGACTCACAATAGCCGAAGTGGAGCTACGGAGCGAAGCGGAGAGTTATGCACGCCCCGAGTGGCTTGGACGTGAGGTGACGGGCGAGAAACGTTTTTATAACTCGCATCTACGCGCACACCCGTACAGCGCGTGGACAGAGGCAGAGAGGCAATAACAAACAGAGAAAAAATATGAAACGAATAATACTATTTATGGCTTGTATGGCAACACTCGCAGCGTGTGGCAGCGAGGTAAAAGAGCAGGAGCAGAGCGTACCAAAGGTGTATATGACCACAGAGATTACACCCGAGGGGCTTATGCGCGTATATGAGGCTCTTGGCGTAACGGCAGAGGGCAACGTGGCAGTTAAAATATCAACAGGCGAGCCTGGTGGCAAAAACTACTTAAAACCAGAGCTTATAGGTAAGCTCGTGCAGTCGGTAGACGGCACTATCGTTGAGTGTAACACAGCATATCGTGGTCGCCGTTTCTCATCTGAAGAGCACCTGAAGGCGGCACGCGAACACGGCTTCTTTGAGATTGCAAATGTAGATATTATGGATACCGACGGTGAGATAAAACTCCCCGTGCAGGACACCACGCACCTGAAGTATAACCTCGTAGGCAAGAATATCGAAAACTACGACTTTATGATTAACCTCGCACACTTCAAGGGTCACGCTATGGGTGGCTTCGGTGGCGTGCTTAAGAACCAATCTATCGGTGTGGCATCACGCAACGGAAAGGCATATATCCACTCGGTGGGTAACACCGAGAACCCAGATGAGATGTGGGGCTTCACAGGCGACCAGATTGGTTTCTTGGAGTCTATGGCGGCAGCAGCACAGTCAGTACACGAGTACTTTGGCGAGGGTAAGATTGTATATATCAATGTGATGAACAATATGTCTATCGACTGCGACTGCAGCTCGTGTCCAGCAGATCCACTGCTCAAGGATGTGGGCATCCTCGCATCAACAGACCCCGTAGCACTTGACCAGGCTTGCCTCGACATCGTGTTTAACATCACACCCGAGGAGGGCAACGACAACGGCCCACTCCTGGAGCGTATCAAGGAGCGTCACGGAACACATATCGTTGACTATGCCGAGTCAATAGGTCTTGGCTCAAAGGCGTATGAGCTTGTAAACATCGACTGAAGAGATATGCAGCAGGCGGTTAGGAGAACTCTTGACCGCTACCCTGCTGCTACACTTCAGGATGTATACAAGTCGATGTTTCAGGATCGCTTTGGCGTAGCCCATATGTTAGGGAGCCGCGATGCTGTGCGCACATACATCGAGCAGGAGCTAACAGCGTGCAAAGGCGTGTGCGAAGAGTACTATGAGCAGTGTGGCTGGCGTGGCGATTATGTGCGAGTAGACCTGCGTGCAGTGCGCGATGGCAAGATGAGCATTGACGATCTCACAGAGTGCATTATGCGTAGTGCCAAGCGTGGCATATCCGCCGATAGCGCAGCTCTTGCAGAGTGGCAACGCGAGTGGCACGAGATTATTGATGTGTGCTACACAGAGCTTACCTCGATTGAGGGGTTTGCAGCAGACTCGACAGAGATTGCTAATATGATAGCCGAAGGAGGGTATGTCGTGCATCATAGCAAGCAGTTCAACGCAGCATATAACCCACACTACCGCATAGTCCACCGCAGAGAACTAACGTGGTGTAAGTAGCCTATATGTGCAAAATTTACATAGCACGATGCATAATATCATAAAAAAATTGCACTAAATATATCAGTGACACAAGTTGTCAAAAAGGGTCTATACCTTTGTCCCCGTAACCAGTTGGTTATGGGGACAACTGTTTTGTAAAGGCTGAAAAACACAAAAAAAATAAAAGATATGATAGGTGCAATTATTGGTGACATTGTCGGGTCACGATTTGAGTTTAACAATACCGACAACTTTGATTTTGAGCTATTTACACGCGAGTGCGCATATACGGACGATACGATATGCACAATAGCCGTTGCCGATGCTGCTATGAAATGTGTACCGTATGGCAAGTCGCTACATCATTGGTGTAGGCAATACCCTACACCTATGGGTAGCTATGGTTGTGCGTTTGCATGTTGGATAGCATCTAATAACCCGAGGGCATACGGCTCTTACGGCAATGGCTCTGCGATGCGTGTTGCGGCTATCGGCTGGCTGTTCGACACATTAGAGCAGGTCAAGGAGGAGGCTATGATGAGTGCTATACCTACGCACGACCACCCCGAAGGCATCAAGGGTGCGGTGGCCACGGCATCAGCCATATTCCTTGCGCGCACCGAAGGTAAGGAGGCTATGCTCGAAGCTATGCGTGAATACTACCCCGAGTGGCGAGAGCCACAGCTCGGCAAAAACCCCTCTGACGAGACGTGTCAGGGGACAATGCCAATAGTATTTGGCATAATCAACAAGGCAACGAGCTTTGAGGAGGCTATTCGCTATGCTATTGCGGTGGGCGGTGACAGCGATACTATCGGTGCAATTGTCGGCGGTATTGCAGAGGCTATCTGGGGTGTTCCCGAAGAGATGCAAGCTAAAGCATTGCAATATTTACCATTTGAGATGGCTGCAGTAGTAAATTGGCTATATCGAAGAAAAAGTTTAATTGAGATCAACTACGACAATTTCCCCGAATACTCTCCGCTAAATCCAATCGCATTATCAGTAGCGGAGGGTGGTGCAATGGGCTCACCGGGCAATGTTAAGATAGTTGAAAGCGATGGCACATCATACGACTTTAATTTATATAATTTTCACAATGAGACATTAAAGGCTATCTGTCCATCTTTGATTGAGTGTCTAAACGGCAATCCAGCTATTTGGAAAGAGGTCGACTTGGGCGCAGGCAATCATCTATTCATCAAAGAGCCATATTATAAGGAGTTTCGCAGGAGATTAAAGGTGTATGGCAAGGTGCGTCCCTCTTGGATATACCAAAACTGGATGAGAATAGTACACAATATGTTATCTAAATCGCATTTATAAATCACCATTGACAAGAGTTGTCAAAAACACTCAATACCTTTGCACTATAAACTTAAAAACTGACGTATATGAAACAGAAAACGACTGAAAAGCACATTGGCAATTTCAACATTGCAGGCTTCACCTACTGGGAGGGTTGCATTGCCTATCCAGAGCTGAAGATTGGCACGCGTCTACGTCTTGAGCGCGAGGCAGATAATAAGTTCGACCCGTATGCTGTGGCTATATACTACGAGGACTTCAAGCTCGGCTTTATTCCTCGTGGTGACAATATGACAGTTAGCCAGCTTATGGATCTGGGATACACCGACATATTTGATATGCGCATACAGCGTCTATCGCCCGACTCACATCCAGAGAAGCAGGTGGGCGTAGTGTTGTTCCTTAAAGAGGCGAAAGAGGTGTTCAACAAGTAGCAATTAGTGAGATGTTAAGCATATTAATATTCTTCTGTTTCTTGACAGAAGTGCTCGGAGAGAGACATTATTAGCAGAATGTTTAATTTAAAATTTTAATGATTATGGAGGCAAAAAAGACACAGGTTTACAATTTGATTATTTTGGATAAGAGCGGCTCGATGGAGAGTATTCGCAAGGCTGCTATTGATGGCTACAACGAGACGCTTGGCTCGATCAAGTCGGCACAGCTCAAACATCTCGACACACAGGAGCACTTTATATCACTCGCAGCATTTTGCAACTGCGGCGTAGATATGATCTACGACTGCACACCTATCAAGGATGCCGAGAAGCTCACAAAGGATAAGTATGACCCCTGTTGCGGCACACCTCTCTATGACGCTATTGGCAAGACAATAAAGGCTTTGGCAAAGAGGACAGATAAGATTGAGGATGTAGCAGTGCTGGTAACAATCATTACGGATGGTATGGAGAACGCATCCAAAGAGTGGACAGGTCACGCCGTAAAAAAGCTCATCGACGAGCGCAAGGAGGAGGGCTGGATGTTCTCATACATTGGTGCTGACCACGACGTAGAGAAGGTTGCGGCAAAAATATCAATTACCAACACCGTGGTATGGCAAAAGACGGCAAAGGGCACAGAGGCAATGATCTGCAACGAGAATATGGCACGTGAGCGTTTCTACGATAAGATGGCAAGCTACGAGGCACCTTGTGCAACAGTCGCAGAGAGGAAACGTATGCGCAAACAGTTCTCGGAGGAGTATTACAAAAAATAGCAATGAACTATGCTTAAGATATTAATATTTATCGGCATCGTATTAAATGTTATTCCGATGTTTTTTGGTAAAAATCAAAATTTTGGAGAGTAACCTATGGAATTGGATATCAAACTATCAATCAACAAAAAAGTTGAGTCACAACACAATACATTCCTACTTAAATGGAATCCTGCCATTTCTTCATATACTATGGAGCGTCTCGACAACGATATGTCGGAGTGGGCAGATGGCTGGTGGGACAACGACTTCGACTGGAGTGTCCACGAGTGGCAGAAGGCACACGAGGGCGATCGCTTCTTTATGGTGCGTGTTGGCGAGGGCAATACGGGTGTATTTGCTGCTGGTCGCTTCACCTCCGAGCCTTACAAGAGCGAGGATTGGTCGGGCAAGGGTCGCGAGGTTTACTATATGCAGATGGAGTTTGAGGCGGTGTTCCATCCCGAGCGCACAGCGATTATCTCCACCGAGGAGCTGGAGCGCGAGCTTCCGCACCTTAATTGGCAGAAGGGAGATTCGGGACAGATGCTTAATATGGAGGATGCTGTGAGACTCGAACTTATGTGGCGTGACTTTATCGGCAGAAACAAGAACATCTTTTTGCCTCGTGCTGTAAAGAATGGCGACTACGATTTCCGCTCGGATATCGACAAGGCTATAGAGTTCGCATCGAAGGCTCACGCTGCCGACTACGACCTTGATGGCAACCCAACGATACTACACCCGCTGGCTGTGGGAATGATGGGTAAAAATGACACAGAGCGTATCGTAGGCTTCCTGCACGATGTTGTGGAGGATACGAAGTATACATTCGAGGATTTGGAGCAAGAGGGCTTTTCGGAGGAGGTTATTTCTACACTCCACTTGCTCACACACGATAAGCAGACTCCATATATGGAGTATATTGAGCGCATCTGCAAGTCGGGCAATATGACGGCTATTAACGTCAAGCTAAACGACCTCAAGCACAACCTCGCTCGCGGCAAGGAGGGTGGACATACTCACTGCGTAGAGAAACACACTGCAGCTCTTGCATATATCGAGAACTTCCTCGCCAATAGGCGATAAGAGTTGGGAGGCTGCGTGCAACAAGTACGTTGCGACAGCCTCACCTCTCTTCAGTTGCATAATATGAGGTATTTCAAGGCTTCGAAGCCCAAAAAAAGCGGAGCTTACTCGGCATATATGAGATTTTGTGTGTAAGTACAACGCTAAAATCACCTTATTTGGCAACTTCATATTGCTCGCCGTGCGAGGGATGGTATACTATCGCTTGCATAAGGGCCAACTACCCTACCGCATATAGACATAGTATGGCTGACAGTAGAAAACAAAGGGATAGCATTCGCATTGTGCTATCCCTTATGTATTATTATGGTTATATACTTTGTTTTATAGTTGATTTTATTTCTTTGTTAGAGACATCAAATTCTCATATGAATAGTCATCTGGTTGTTCATCACCAGCATACCAATTGTATTCATAAATAGCGGCATCACCAATCATTGTAAAGTTGCCATAGGTATAGTCATCACCACACCAAACTATTTTTAATGTATTTCCTTTTAATGAATAGGTATAATCAGAGCCACTCAGATCATCATAATCATCATCGTATATCCATATCAAAGTACCATCACTACCAAAAGCTATAGTTCCACTACCATCATTGTTGGAAGTATATTCCCAAACACCAACGATAGATGATGAATCATCGTTGTCATCCTTACTGCATGAAGTGAAGCCTACGCTCAAAAGAATAGCTATTAATGCCATTCCTACCAATCTAAATGTTTTCATTGTAATTTTTATTTTGCTTTCCAATTCCCAGATGAAAGCGGAAAAAAAGAATGTGTGGGAACTTACTGCTTTATCCTAAAATCAGGCTTCTCGCATAGCCCACGGTATGGATAAAGCAACAGCCCACACCAAAGGATATGCGGAAAGCCAATTATGGCTGTACATACCAATGATGTGGTGCCATTGCTACCATCTTCATACCGTTTCAAATTTTGCGAGAATTTGATTTTAGAAGATATTTTCAATAACACCTTTTACAAAAATATTCCTCCCAAACCAACACAAGATTGGTCTGGAAGTGTTACAAAAATAGTAAAACGTGTCTATAAAATCAAAAAAATGTGAAAACTTTTTTAATGAGGCGAATATCATAGATAGCTTCGTTCTCTGAGATTTGCGGTATTCATCCAACAACAGTCATCAAGTCTGAAATGGTACTTATCTTCCAATGTTCGCAGAAAATCCTCATAGTTCTCTGCCTCGTTTGCAAGAATTGTATCTTCTTCGCTAAGTATGATTTTAATTACCTCGCCATTTGCGTAGTCAAGTAAAACGATATATTCCATATTCTTTACAATTAAAAACAAAGAGGACACCCACCGAAGTAGATGCCCTCTCCATCAATCAGCCACTTAACCCAAGAACCAAGAGTATTCAGAATCATCCTGTAATGCTCTGCTGATTCCAACAGTTACCTCCGTAGCATTGATGCCTTGCTGAACATAGCTGTCTATGTAGCTACTCTTGTCCGCGAGAAAGTAGAGTGAAATGGTAGTGGGGAAACAAAGAGGGCTGAGACCATCTTCGGTCTCAGCCCTTGAGGGAGTTAATGTCTATATGTTACAAGTCTCGCTCCTCGATAATTGCTTCTACTCTACTCCAGAATCGGTCTGAAAGGTAAGCAGCTGTGCAACCAACAGGAATATGAAGCTCAACCTTTTCTATATCCACACCCACAGTACCAACATCATCTACTGCAGGAGGATTCTTCGCCTTACTGTAGATGTCATAGCCATTACCGTCAGCTGTACCGCAATCCCTTAGTGCACTAGTATTAATTAACAGAAGCGTAGATGGAAGAACAAGCTTTTGAATATTGCCGCAACTCTTGAATGCTGCTTCATTAATAACCTCTACACCCTCAGGAAGAACAACTGTTTCAAGATTCCAGCTTGAGTCAAATGCATAGTCATCGATAAAACGTACACCATACTTCGCTGGGAGTTCAAATGTAGTCTCAGGAGATGCAGCCGCGTAAGCAACAAGTCTGTCATCCACAATCAGACATCTGCCATTTTCTTTAGCGAACATACCCTTAAACTCTCGCAAGTAGCGTGTGTACTCAAATGCTCCAGCACCTATCTCTACGACGTTATTGGGTATGATAATGCTGGTGATAGCTGTTCCACGGAAGGCTCTCTCACCGATGCTTGCGGTATATTCACTCATATTTATATTAGTGAGGTTCCAGCATCCATTAAAGGCATCATCCTCGATATATCCTGAGAGCCAGGGGAGCCAAACAGATCTGAGATTCACCTGGTTTTGGAAGGCACCTTTACCAATAACAGAGACGCTTTCATCGAAGGTCAACTTGCCATTATAGCCGTCAAACTCATGCATAACAAGATCTGCATATGGCTTCATTGCCTCTCGGAGAGCTGTATCGTCGAGTTTCTCAGTAGCTGTATACCATATCTGAGTTGCACCTGGGCCATACTGATTACCCTTCTCATAGTCGTATGGGCGAATGTATCCCAGATACTCCTCCCACTGTTTGTTATTCAAGTATGCATCCCATGACTCGTAGGGGACATATAACTTAGTATACGTTGTGCCCTCGAGTAGCATTCCTGTGCCCACCTCAGGTACCGACTTAGACTTGATATATACCACACTGAGGTTTGGACATGCTCTAAATACACCATTTCCAAGTCGCTCGATTGTGGTAGGAAGGGTCACTTCACTTAAGATGGTACAACCCTTGAATGCATAGTCATCAATTGAGTATACACCCTCTGGGATAGTAACGTTCTCCAACTTATCGCAGTAGTCAAACGCACCAAATGATACTCTTGTAACGCCCGAAGGAATAGTTGCAGAGGTGAGACCTGCTGGGGCGAATGCTACAACTTCATTATTAAAAATTAGATATCTTCCATCGTTTGAAGCATAGTAGCCCTTAAACTCTTTGAGTGAGTCACAGCCTATGAACGCTGCTCTGCCAAATGATCCTACTGAAGTTGGAATAGTAGCCTCTTCAAGATTGTCACACTCTGCAAATGCATTTTGGCCAATTGTCAACAATCCATCTGGAAGTTCAAGGCTCACCAAGCTCGAATATACGAATGCTTGTATACCAATTTCACGCAAACTACTTGGTAACTTTATTTCACTCAATGATTTACAATCCGCGAATGCTTCTCTACCAATCGATGACACATTATCAGATAGGTTAATCTCTTGTAGCTTTTCACATTGTTTGAAAGCTTCCGTGCCAATAGTAGTAACCTTATTAGACATGTTAAGAGATACCAGGGAGTAACCATTGGCGAAAAGTGGACCATTAATCTCAGTTACAGTACCATCAAAGGTGAGAACACCATGACCAGAGTACATATCCCACTCGTTGCTAATGAGAGTCTGATTAACTGCAGCAGGATTCAACACCATCTTCTCGAATGAGCTATACCAAATCTGGTGGTCATATGGTCGTGGATTCTCAACATAGCCATAACCATAGATGTAGGGAGCAAGATCAGACCAGTATGTCTTATAAGCTTCAACAGACTCGTTAGGTACAAAGAGACGAATCTCATCTGTTGCACAATACTCCGCCATATTCGAAATTGGTACAGTCGTGTATTCTGGCGACTCGCTCTTAAAGTATACATCGAGCTTCAAGCAGCCTCGGAAGGCATCATTGCGAATCTCCCTTACACTCTCAGGAATGGTGAGTGATGCCAGGCTATTACAATCGTAGAACGCGTAGTCACCAATAACCTCAAGACTCTCAGGCATATTCACAAGGCGTACATTGTCGCAATCGTAGAACGCATATTCATCGATATAGGTAATACCGTCGGGAATAGTGCATACATCATTCTCGTAACCAGGGGCGTAGCGCATCAAGTGGCCATCGTTAATCAACATATTGCCCGCCTCGTTAGCATATTTGCCAAAGAAGTACATGAGTGATGAACAACCGTTAAATGCATCAGGAGCAATACGAGAGATTGATTCTGGGAGGTCGATAAATTCGAGGCTTGAGCAGTTCTCAAATGCCTTAGAGTCAATGTATTTAGTATTCCATGGAAGGCTGACAATCGAAAGCGATGTACAGTTTTGGAAAACACCCTCTGGAACCGTGGTGATACCTCCTACTATTGCACAAGTAAGTTTTGGACAATTTGCAAAGGCATACGTGCCGATATTAGTAGCGCTATATGGAAGAGATACTTTCTCAAGAGTATCGCAATATGCAAAAGCATACTGCTCAACACTCAGAACGCTATTAGGACAAATCAACTCAATAAATGCGCAATCCTCGAATGCCCCCTCTGGGATATTTGTAACAGGGCCATCAAACTCGATAATACCTACCTTTGTCACAGGATTAACCTTCGAGTCTACAAACTTAACGTTTTCACCGAAACCCTCCTTAACAACGGGCTCAATATGACTATCGCCAACAGCGCGATACCAAATCTCGTTATCCTTCTGAGGTGCTTCAAGTGGTACGCGATTCTCGAAATCGTAAGGCATAATATAATCCTTGTAATAACTCCAGCCTTCTGCCTCTATGTAAAGGTTATATGACTCGTAGGGAACATAGATGCGGAATGTCTCCGGATCGTAAGACAATGCCTGACCAAATATCTCCATGCCAGCAGTAGGAGGTGTTATAGGCTCAACAATTACATCTATGATACTTGCTGACATGCTATCACCAACTAAATCGAATGCATTATTTTCAATCTTAGTGATAGACAAAGGAATGGTGAGGTGCGTGATGCCGGCACAGCCACGGAAAGCACAATTGCCAATCTCGGTGACACTGTCAGGTATTCCTACATAATTAAGATCTGAGCAGTTGTAGAACGCATAATCTGCAATAGCATTAACATCATCCTCAATAGAATAGAAAGGATCTGATGCTGATGCTGGTGCAAATGCCACAAGTGTGTTATCAATAACCACAGCTCTGCCATCATCAGTAGAGTAGATGCAATTGATGGTAGTGAGATTTTTACAGTCTTGGAAAACACCAACACCAATCTCAGTAACACTATCTGGCAATGTCACAGTTCTGAACTCCTTACCATAGAATGCATAATCGGCAATAGAGGTTACATCTTTATCAAATACAAGAATACCCTTATCTGTATACTCGTCATAGTTATTGCAATCAACAGATGTCGCTCCGAAGGCATTTGCTTCTACTGAAACCATAGAATCGCTTTCATACCAAATCTCATTAGCTGGGATAGTACCTGCGAAGTCAAACTTAGCCATTGGCTGAATCCAGTTGCGCTCGATAGCAACATAGTTGCTTGTGCTCTTGGTCATCTTCATGCCATCAATATCCTCAATCACAATAGTAAAGCCATTCTCAAATGTGCGAGGAGGAAGTGCCATGTAGAACTCTGTAACATCGTTGCTCAAGGTAACACCATCGCCATACTCATTCAAGCAATTAAGCGTAACCTCAGTGTAAATCTTGCCAGGACGAACAAGCGTGCCACCAAGCTCCATGTCACCATCGGGGTCGAGGACCTCCGATGCAAGAACACATGATGCATCAGCACTCTTGATGTACAACTCGCCAGCCACCTGCTCGTCGTTGTTGCCACGCAACTTGATAGAGCGAATCTGCTCGCCATTACCCGTCAACTGCAACTTAATCCATCCGCAGACACTCTTAAGGTTAATCTGCTTATAATCGCTCTGAGACACCATAATGTTGCCGTTGAGACCATAACTATTAGCAAGATAGTTCTGCTCCTGGGGCAACTCAGTCTCAATATTCATTGTCTCAAGGTTAAACTTGTGGTCCCAGTTGTAGGGATAGACCACAACAATCTTGTCGGTAGTCTCCTCTGGATAATCGCCTACATAGTTGGGAGCGAGTATACCTGTACGGTCACCAGTATTACCCTTGAAGATCCACTGCTCGTTCTCGGCACTGCGGTAAAATACTGAAACAAGGTCTCCCTCGGTCCAAACAGTCTTGCCAGACTGTAGCTGAATACGTGTGTCCTCACCACTCTCAAGGCTTGCAAGGATAGCTCGCGACGACACGTTATCGAGTGATGGCTCCTCGATATCCGTTGTTTGACATGCAACAATCGATATCGCAGCAAACAAAAAAAGTAAAAATCGCTTCATAGTATCACTATTTTAATTGTTAATCCTTAGTTCGTGGCAATAACTACCACTCCTGCTCTGGCTTCTCTCCAGGATCATCCTCAAAATAACTGGCAGTAAAGCCTTGCTCAAGCTCAACCTCCACAATCTCAAAGTTGGGTTGAATGTAAAAAGTTTTCTCTGTTATCATATTTTTTAGTTTTAGTTTATATCCTATAGCATTGTAAATCAACAGTTCTAATATATAGCACAGTGCCAATGAATATGCAACAATAGAGCGTCGTAGCCCTCCGATAGAAGACTACGAAATGTCAATATATTAGATGCAATTTTGTTTGATTAAAACGGAGTCTGCTAAATCCCCCCCCCACAAATACTTACGGGCGCACACATGAAGCATAGGTTGATGTAACCTACACGATCTATATGGATAACCATATTTTCATGCATTGAACGCCTCATTTCCTTCTGCTTTGTACTTAGTATAAAAGAGAGTTTACGACCGTAAAGTTATAAATTTTATCTGTAAAAACAAAATATTCATTGATTAATTTGCTTTCCATATGGCAGATATGGTTGCGGAACAATTGGGGATGAAGGGCAGCGCGAGGATTTGAGCGACCAGTGAGGGGGACTGCAAAGGTTGTGGGGGCCGTAGTGTCCAAAATGACCGAAGAGAAGTCGATATAAACAATTGTCCGTAACCTCGCTTGAGCTCTGCACTCTCTCGGTCTTTGTAGTTGCTTTCATACGCAAAAAACCACTGCTTTAATAGCGGTTCAAGTTCCTTAAATCTATCCATAGGACAAGGATAACTCAGATGTCCCATATTTGTGTAATTTTTCTCAAAGATATAAAAAATCTCACTCATATTAGCTACAAGTGAGATTTCTTTATTGTCAAAGTAGATTTTTCATTGCTTCATCCACCTGTTCATTACCAAAGCTATCAAGGTAGATTTGTGTTACCCTCTCAGAACTGTGCCCCATAATTTGACTAATCAATGCTGTTGAAACTCCTGCCTTTTTCATTACTGTAGCTTGGCTATGTCTTGCAACATAGGTTGTGAGAGTGATAGGTAAGTTCAGTTCTTCGCCAATCTG
>JAEIGA010001984.1_pt1 | contig 32650 bp, 55 predicted proteins | sample 9270691 | NCBI WGS metagenome assembly JAEIGA01 (sample SAMN17057246, study PRJNA624740) | gut metagenome | biome: biome; isolation source: fecal sample | host: Bos grunniens | place: China: Xizang | collected 2019 | reverse complement strand
TTAGAATTTCCAGTAGTTATTGTATGTTCCTTACAAAATAATGATTTCCCTTTCAAACAAATATCAAAAGAATCATTAGATAAATTATCTAACAAGGAGCGTGGACGTCCATCTTATCCTATTAAACCAGAATTCTTCAAATACAAAAATTATGATTTTTATAAGTTTTTTTTGTTAAAATGCATTAAAAATGTAAAAAAACAGTAAAAACTTTGTAAAAACGTTTAAAAACAAAGAAAAAATTTTAGGGTACTATAAAATAGGCATATTTAAGTAATGAAATAAAAGAAAATGAGGTGAATAATATGCAAAATGAAAAAATAAAAAAACAAGCAGAACAAATAATGAAGATAGCAGAGGAAAACGGAGTACAGGGAAACTTTTTATTTACTACTACCTTCGACAGATATCTATTTTTATTGGATAATCTAGAAAACTTAAAAGAACAGATTAGAAAAGAAGGAATGACAGTAGAAAAAGAATATATCAAAGGTGAAAAGAATGCTTATTCAAGCCCAAGTGTAAGGAATTATAATTCTACTTGTGATTTAGCTAATAAGACAGTATCTACACTTATGAAAATTATAAAAAGTTTCAATGTAGACGATAGTACAGATGCAGAAGATGAAGATCCACTACTAAAAGCTATAAACGGTAGTGATGAAGATGAAGAATAAAGCATTAGAGTATTGCAAAGCATCTGTAAAAGAAAAAACTACGCCAAAGTATGTAAAATTACAAATGCAAGACTTTATAAACGTATGTGAAGGCAAAGACAATAAATATAAAATAAGTGAAACTAAGTTAAAACAAATAAATAATATATTAAAGTTATTAATAATGCCTAAAGGACTAAAAGCAGGGCAGACGCTATATGAGTGTACGGTAGGGTATCAATGGTTATTCTATATAGCTATACTATGCACAGTATATAGAGATAATGAGAAAAAAAGACGATATGAAATAGGACTATTGGAGATATGTAGAAAGAACTTTAAAACATTTACAATAGCAACTATCTTTATATTGTTATTTTTAACAGAACCGAAGTTTAGTAAGTTCTTTAGTGTAGCACCAGACGGAGCTTTATCTAGAGAAGTACGAGAAGCAATAAGCGAAATAATCAGATCAAGCCCTTTAATCTATGAGTATAAAGAAAATAAAAGATTTAAGATTTTAAGAGATTATATTTTATTCAAGCCGACGCAGGTAACATATATACCGCTTAGCTATTCGACTAGTAGGCTAGATGGAAGGCTACCGAATGCGTTCATAGTAGACGAAGCAGGAGCATTACCAACTAGTTACGCTATAGAAAGTATGAAATCAGGACAATTAAATATACTAAATAAATTAGGTTTCATAATTAGCACTAAGTATCCTACAATAGATAACCCATTCGAAGACGAAGTAAAATATTCTAAGAAGGTACTAGACGGACTAGAGAAAGACGAGACTAGATTTAGTCTATTATACGAGCCAGATAAAACTAAGGACTGGGAAACGGACGACATGATTCTAAAGCAAAGCAACCCAGTAGCATTAGAAATACCTGAAATATGGGACGATTTAGTAAAGAAAAGAGCATACGCAATAGCGGTAGAGAGTGCGAGGGAAAACTTCGTAACAAAGCATTGTAATATTATCTATCAGGGAACAGGAACAGAAACATATATAGACGTAAAAGACTTGCAAGAATGCAAACAAGCTAAAATAGATTGGAAGGGTAAAGTAGTATACGTAGGTTTAGACTTATCAGAAAGTAACGATAATACTTCGGTAAGTATTGTAACAGTAGACGACGATAACAACATACTAGCGGACAGCTTCGCATTTATACCAGAAGGAAGAATAGAAGAAAAGACTGTAACTGAAAAAGTAAACTATAGAGAATTAATCAGAACAGGGAAAGTAATAGCTTGCGGAGATAAAGTAATAGACTACACAGTAGTAGAAGACTTTATTTTAAATCTGGAGACTAAATACGGAGTGCAAATACAAGCGATAGGATACGACCGCTGGAACGCACTAAGTACAGCCCAGAAGCTAGAAAGAGCAGGATATAACCTAGTAGAGATAAGACAACATTCTAGCGTACTACACCCACCTACAAAGTTACTAAAAGAAAAGATATTAGCTAAAGAGTTCGAATATGAAAATAATACGTTACTGGAGATTAACTTCCAAAATGCAAGATGCACGTATGATACTAATAAAAATATGTACGTACATAAAAAGAAATCTACAGGAAAAGTAGATATGGTGGTATCTATGCTTAATGCTTTATATCTATTACAGCAAGACGTATTTTTAAATCAAATGGACTTTGCTATACAGGTAATATAAGAGGTGAGATATGAAAAATAATTGTATGTTTTTAAAATGTATAAATAAAATAGGCGGTATTGAAACATTTTTATATGAGATAGCTAAGATATATAAAAACTATGACTTAACTATATACTACGAAAGCGGAGATACGGATCAGATAAAAAGATTAAAAAAATATGTCAGAGTAAAGCAATATAAAGACGAAAAAATAAAATGCAAAACAGCTATATTTAATTATCAATTATTCGGACTAGAAAATATAGAAGCAGAAGAAATAATACAAGTAATACACGCAGATTATAAAGCTATAAAATTAAAACCTATTATAGATAATAGAGTAACTAAGTATATAGCAGTATCAAAGCAAGTAGCAAATGTATTTGAAGAACTAACAGGGAAGAAATGTGAGGTAATATATAACCCTATAGAAGTAGATAAGCCTAAAAAGGTTTTAAATTTAGTAAGTGCTACTAGATTAACATATGAAAAAGGCAAAAATAGAATTATAAAACTAGGTAAAATGCTAGACGAACAAAAAATACCTTACTTATGGACTATATTTACAAATGATACAGAAAAAATAGATAACCCTAGTATAGTTTATATGAAGCCTAGACTAGATATTAGAGATTATATAGCAAATGCAGATTATACAGTACAATTAAGTGATACAGAGGGATACTGTTATACAATTCAAGAAAGTTTAGTACTAGGTACTCCAGTAATAGTAACTGATATACCTAGTTTTAAAGAAATGGGAGTAAAAAACGGAGTAAATGCTTATGTATTAGACTTTGATCTATCAAATGTACCTATTAATGAGATTTACAAAGTAATTCCTAAGTTTGAATATAGAGCAAAAGAAAATAAATGGGATAAATATTTAGCATCTGGAGAAAGTACATACCAAAAAGAACTAAAAACAATGGTAGAAGTACAATGTATAAACAAGTACCACGATTTAGAATTAAATAGATTAATTACACCAGAAGACGAGCCGTACAAAATAAATAAAATAAGAGCAGAGGAACTAGAAGAATTAAACCTAGTAGTAAGGAGGTAACAAAAATGGTAAAAGTAGAATGTATTGTAGAATACGACGACGTACTACTAAAAGAACGAATTCCAGTAGGAAAACAATTTGACGTTACTAATGATAGAGCAGACTATCTAGCAAACGAAAGAAAATTAGTAAAAGTAGTAGAAGTTACACCAGAAGAAGTCAATGAAGAAGAAACAACAAAAGAAGTAAATAAAGAAGAAACACCAAAAGCAAAACCAAAAAAAACAAAGAAAAAATAATATAATACTTAGCATTAATAAGGAGGTGAGAGTATGGGAATGTTTGATAGGTTTAGAAGAAGGGATACAACAACAGAAGAAACTACTACGACAACAACTACACAGCAAGAATTAGTACCAAGCGACGTATTATTACAGGCTTTACTAAATAGTCAACCAATAACTAGAGAACAAGCCTTAACACTACCAGCAGTATCAGGAGCAGTAGATTTTATAAGTGGAATTATAGCAAGTATGCCAGTAAAACTATATAAGTACAAAGACGGAAAAGTAGAAAGTAAGGACGACGATCCGAGAGTAACACTTTTAAATGGAGATACTGGAGATACGCTAGACGCTTATCAAATGAAAAAAGCTATGGTAGAAGACTATCTACTAGGCAAAGGCGGATACTGTTATATCAGAAGAAATAGAAACGACGTAACAGGACTATTTTACGTAAAAGATATATTTGTAAGTGCAATACCTAACTTTAAGCCAATATATAAAGACTTTTATATCATAGTAGAAGGCGGTACATATAACAAATATGACTTTATAAAGTTGCTTAGAAATACTAAAGACGGAGCAACAGGAAAAGGACTAACAGAAGAAGTAGGAACAGCACTAGAAACAGCATTTAATACACTTTTATATCAATTAAACCTAGTTAAATCTGGAGGAAATAAAAAAGGTTTTCTAAAATCACAAAGGAAACTAGGACAAGATGAAATAAATGTATTAAAACAAGCATGGAATAACTTATATGCAAATAATACAGAGAACGTAGTAGTACTTAATAATGGTTTAGAGTTTCAAGAAGCAAGTAATAGTTCGGTAGAAATGCAATTAAACGAAAGTAAGAAGACGCTACAGGACGAAATAAATAATATATTTCATATACACCCTAACGACTTCTATCTAACATTTAAAGAAGCAATATATCCAATTATCAGAGCGTTTACTACAGCATTAAATAAGGACTTATTACTAGAAAAAGAAAAAAATAAAATGTTTTTTGATTTTGACGTTAAAGAAATCTTAAAAGCAAATACAAAAGAAAGATACGAAGCGTTAAAATTAGCAAAAGAAATAGGACTTATGACAATAAACGAAATGAGAAGGTACGAAAATATGAACTATATTGAAGGACTAGATGTAATCAACGTAGGACTAGGAGCTGTACTATATGATATTAATACTCATAAGTACTATACACCTAATACAGACACCGTAGGAGATTTAACAGATGATGAGCCAATAGAAAACACTGACTTACCAGATGAAAACGCAGAAGCACAGATTAAGAAACTTTTAGAAGATAAAGAGTTAGATACAGAGTTCGAAGAAAGCGGAAACAGTTCGGACGCATAAAAGGAGGTGAGAAAGTGAAAGTAAATATCAGGGCTGATAAAGTAGAAATAGAGGGATACGTCAACGCAATCGAAAGAGATAGTAAACCTCTATGGAGTAGAGTAGGACAATTTATAGAAAGAATATGTAAGGGAGCATTTAAAAAAGCACTAAAAAGAAATGACGATATACATATTTTATTGAATCACGACTGGAACAGAGATTTAGGAAGTACCAAAGCAGGAAACCTAGAGCTAGAAGAAGACAATATAGGACTAAGAGTAAGAGCCTGTATTACAGATCCAGAAGTAATACAAAAAGCTAGAGCAGGAGAACTAGTAGGCTGGAGTTTCGGTTTCTTAGATAGAGACGTAGAAAACTCTATCGTAAGAGGAATACCACATAGAGCCGTTAAGGACTTAGACTTAGCCGAAGTATCTATTCTAGATAAAAGAAAAAAACCAGCGTACGAAGGAACGCTAATAACAGCAAGAGCAGAAGAAGAAGTACTACACTTTAGAGGTGAAGACTTCATAGACGAGATAGAAGTAAGAGAAGAACAGAAGGAAGAAGTTCCAGAAGTTCAAGTAACCGTAGAAGAAACTACGGTAGAGGTGCAAGAAGCACCAGAGGACGCAGAGCCTAAGCAACAGGAAGAAGTTGTTAAAAATATAGATTATTCTAAATATGAGGAAATCATAAAAGAAATGAAGGAGGAAAAGTAAAAATGGAAAAAGGACTAAATGAGAAAAAGAATGATCTTATTACTAGAGCTGAAGAAGTTCTAAATAAGGCTAAAGAAGAAAAGAGAGAGCTAACAGAAGACGAAGCAGAAGAATTAGCAGAAATCAGAGATAATGTTAGACGCATTATGAAAACTTTAGAATTGAAAGGAGAGTTTGACAAAATGGAAGGACAAGAAATTGAAAAAGAAAGTCTACCAAAAGACGAAGTAGAAAACGAAGAAAGAGCATTAAATGAAGAAAAAGCATTCGAAAACTATATTAGAGGAGTAGTAAACAATAGAGATACTTCTTATAATATGACAGTTGCAGACAACGGAGCAGTAATTCCTACTACTATTGCAAATCGTATTATCAAGAAAGTATATGATATTTCACCTATCTTAGAAAGATCACATAAATACAATGTAAAAGGAAAATTAGATTTACCATACTATGACGTATCTACACAAACTATTACAGTAGCATGGGCTACAGAGTTCCAAGAATTAGATAGTTCTGTAGGTAAATTAGATAGCATTCAATTAACAGGATATCTAGCAGGAGCATTAACTTTAATTTCAAGAAGTTTAATTAATAACTCACAATTTGATATCGTAGCATTCGTAGTAGACGAAATGGCTTATTCAATTCATAGATTTATTGAAAATACTTTATTGAATGGATCAGGAAGCGTAACAGGTTTATCTACTTTAACTAATATTAAAAAAGCTTCAAGTACTACAGCAGTTACATCTGACGAATTAGTACTAGCACAGGGACAAGTAAAAGACGTATTCCAAAACAACGCTATCTGGATCATGTCTCCAGCTACAAGAGATGCTATCCGTACATTAAAAGACGAAATGGGAAGATATTTATTACAAGACGATATCTCATTACCATTCGGAAAATCTTTATTAGGAAAGCCTATCTATGTATCTGATAATATGCCAGATATGTCAGCAGGAGTAAACGCTATTTACTATGGAGATATGACAGGTTTAGCTACTAAATTCTCTGAGGATATGAATATCCAAGTATTAAGAGAAAAATATGCTACTCAACACGCTATTGGAGTAGTAGGTTGGTTAGAATTCGATAGTAAAGTAGAAGACGCTCAAAAAATCGTAGCTGTTCAAATGGCTGGAACAGTTCCAAGTGCTTAATTTAATTTAAGATAAAAATATTATTTGTTGCTTAGGTAACTCCAAAGAAAAGGAGGTAGAAAATGAATAGTATTTCAAAAGTGAGTGATATAACTACAGACGATATAGCCGAATATATCCGACTAGTAGAAGTATCAGAAGACGACGAAAATACACTATCTAATTTATTAGAAATTGCTAAAACTTTTATATCAAATTATACAGGGCAAACAAACCTAGACCAGTTTCAAGACTTTGTAATAGTAACATTAATACTATGTCAAGATATGTGGGATAACAGAACTTTATACGTAGAGAAATCTACGCTATCTTATCCAGTAGAGACGATTCTAGGAATGCATAGTATTAACTTGTTATGAGTAAGACAGTAAACGCAGGCAAGTACAATCGTAAAATCGTAATATATGAAATAGTGCAGGGTATAGACGACGCAGGTTTTCCAGCAAACGTAGAGCAAGAAATACTTACTACGTATGCAGAGGTAAAGACTTTACGAGGCTATACCCTAATTACTAATAATAGCGACTTCGATAAAGCATACGTAAACTTTACTATTAGATATTCTCAGAAGGTATATGATGCATACTACAATAGCAACGATTCAAATAGAGATGTTTTAATTAGCTTTAGAGATAAAGTTTATAAAATAGAATATCTAAATAATATAGACTTTGCTAATGTAGAACTAGAAATACAAGCTAAAGAGGTAACTCATTAATGGCAAGATTCTTAATGCAACTACCTACAGAGATACTAAAAGATATAGAATACATAAACGGCAATAGTGATAAGATATTCGGAGAAATGACACAAGCAGGAGCAAACGTAACTTTAAACAATATTAAAAATAATATTCCTAAAAGTTTCGTAGATAGCAATATAATGGACTGCTTAAAAATAACTAGAGTATATAAAACTCCAACAGATCAGGGAATTAATACTAAAGTAGGTTTTTACGGATATTTTATAAATAAAAATGGAGTATCAACTCCAGCACCGTTAGTCGCTAATGTATTCGAGTATGGTAAAAGTAATTTCGATAAACAACCTTTTTTTAGAAGATCATTTAAAAAGGCACAGATTGAAAAAGCTATGTTAGAAGCACAAAAAAAATTCAGTAAAGGACTATTAAATGAATAAGGAAATAGAAAGTATATTTAAAAACTTCGGCGTACCAGTAGCCTTTTTAAGATATACAGGGAAGGCTACTACCTATATAACTTATCAAGAAATACAGGACGACACTTCTTTTAGTGCAGACGACGATTTACAAGCCTATGTAACTTATTACGACTTTGATATATATAGTAAAGGTAATTATCTAACAGTTTTAGAAAGTGTAAAAGAAATATTAGAAGCAAACGGCTGGAGGTGGCAACCTAGTATGACTTCGCAAGATTTATACGAAGACGATACAGGTTATTATCATAAGACGTTATGTTTTGCAAAAATAAAGGAGGTAAACAATGGCTAAAATAGGAGTACAAAACTTTTTGTACGGAATACTTACAGAAGCACAAGACGGAACAGCTACTTACGGAGCAGGCACTAAGCCTGGAAAAGCAGTAAGCTGTAATGTAAGTATTTCAAATAATGATGCTAAGCTATATGCAGACGACAGTTTAGCAGAAAGCGATACAAGTTTCCAAAGTGGAACAGTATCAATAGAATTAGATAATGCAGATTTAACTACACAAGCTACATTATTAGGACATACTATTTCTAATGAAGAAATAGTAAGAAAAGCTACTGATACAGCACCATACGTAGCACTAGGACGTATCGTTACTAAAATGGTAGGAGGAGAATACGAATACAAAGTAGAGTTCTTATCTAAGGTAAAATTCTCAGAGCCAAGCCAAGAAGATACAACCAAAGGAGAAAGCGTAGAGTTTGGAACTACTACACTAGAAGGAATTGTATCTACACTAGCAGACGGAACATGGAGCAAAGCAAAAACATTTGACACAATAACAGAAGCAAGAACATACTTAAATGGTTTATTTGGATCAACTCCAAGTGCATAAGACTATGGGTAGGTAAATAAACCTACCCTATTTTTTTATATAAAGGAGGAATAATGAAATGAAAGACAATGCAGGGAAAATAACATATAAAGAAAAAGAATATAAAGTAGTATTTAATTTAAACGTAATGGAAGCTATCCAAGAGGAATACGGTACTATTGATAAATGGACGGAATTAACGTCTGGAGCTAATCAAGAAGTAAATGTAAAAGCCTTAAAATTTGGTTTTACAGAAATGTTAAATGAAGGACTATCTATAGAAGCAGAAGAAGAAGGAAAAGAGTTTGTACCAATAACAAAAACCTTCGTAGGTAGAATGCTAACAGATATCGGACTAGAAAATATGACTAAAACTTTACAAGAGACAGTAATAGAAAGCACAAAAACAGACGAAGGAAAAAACGCATAATTCCTGACGTAATAGAAGGCGAAGAAAGTACACCTATAGACTTTACTTTTTTTTATTTCGTTGGGAAAAGTAAATTAAATTTATCATTTAAAGAAACTGGAAGACTAACATATAGACTATTTAGTAAACTATATCAGCATTATAAAGATAACTTCGATTTAGAATTACAAATGAAAAATAAAAATGTAACATATAGGGAGCTTTATAGCAGGCAACAACAGGAAGATGAGTGGTTATAAGTTTCAAAAAGAAAAAAATGTTTCACGTGAAACATAGAAAGGACGGTGAAATATGGCAAGTTTCGGAGGATCAATAAAACTAACAGGAGCAGACGAGTATAGAAATGCATTAAGACAAATATCACAGAGTTTACGAGAGACTGGATCAGAACTAACAGCAGTAGCTAGTAAATACGATAAAAACGATAGCTCATTATCTACATTAAAAGCAAAAACTACAGAAATGACTAGCGTATTATCAAAACAGAATCAGGCTTACGAGCAATTAAAGAGTGCGTACGATACTTTTAGTGCTAAAGTTTCACAACAAGCACAGGCACACGATAAATTAGTTCAAACATACGAAAAAGAAAAGCAAGAACTAGAAAACATTCGTAAAGCATCTGGAGAAAGTAGTCAAGCATTCCAAGATCAACAGGCAAAAGTAAACGACTTAGCAAGTGCAGTAGCTAAAAGTTCTCAAAATATGAATGAAAACGAGATAGCACTAAGCAAAATGAAGACGCAACTAAACCAAGCAGAAGCAACGGTAAATAAAACAACTAAAGAAATAGACCAGTTAGGGAAAGAAACAGAAGAAAGCGGAGAACAAGCTAAAAAAGGTGCAGAAGGATACACAGTATTTAAGAATATTCTAGCGAATCTAGGCACTCAGGCTATTAACTCCACAATAAACGGACTAAAGAATCTTGGAAGTTCATTCATAAACGTAGGAAAACAGGCTTTAGCAAGTTACGGAGAATACGAGCAGTTAAAAGGCGGAGTAGAAACGCTATTTAAAGATAGTGCAGATACTATCCTAGAATACTCAGAAAATGCATATATGACGGCTGGACTAAGTGCTAACGAATATATGGCTACTGCTACTAGTTTTTCAGCATCATTATTACAAAGTTTAGGTGGAGATACAGAAAAAGTAGCAGAAGTAACAGATATGGCTATTACGGATATGTCAGATAACGCTAATAAAATGGGTACTTCTATGGAAATGATACAAAATGCATATCAGGGTTTTGCTAAACAAAACTATACAATGCTAGACAACCTAAAACTAGGTTACGGAGGTACTAAAACAGAAATGGAGCGTCTACTAGCAGATGCAGAAAAGATATCTGGAGTAAAATACGATATATCTAATCTAAACGACGTATATCAAGCTATCCACGTAATACAGGGAGAGCTAGGAATAACAGGAACTACAGCTAAAGAAGCAGGAACTACTATTCAGGGATCAGTAGCTTCTATGAAATCAGCATGGACTAACTTATTAACAGGACTAGCAGACGGAAACGCAAATATAGAAGACTTAGTACGTAATTTAATGAATACTATAGTAGGAAATGGAACTCCAGAAAATCTAGGACTACTAGGAAATGTAATGCCAGCAGTAAAAAGTATATCTGAAGGAATAATGCAGGCACTACCAGAGATATTAAACGGTATTATACAGATGCTACCACAGTTCTTAGACGCTGGAGTAAATATCTTAAATGGACTAGTACAGGGTATTCAACAAAATATGCCTGCTATAATGGAAGCTACAATGCAAATAATTAATACTTTACTAAATACTTTAATTCAAAACCTACCACAAATATTACAAATGGGAATACAAGTAATAGTATCACTAGTACAGGGAATAGCTCAGCAACTACCTACATTAATACCACAAATGATAGAAACAGTACTTACTATGGTAGAAACGCTATTAGATAATATAGATTTAATAATAGATGCAGGAATACAGTTAATTATAGGACTTGCAGAAGGTTTAATAGAAGCACTACCACAGTTAATAGATAAAATACCAATCATAATTGATAAATTAATTACAGCTATAGTAGATAACTTACCTAAAATAATCGAAATGGGTATAACTTTAATCGTAAAACTAGCAGAAGGTTTAATTAAGGCTATACCACAATTAATTAGTAAAGTACCACAAATTATAACTTCGTTATTAAATGCAATAACTAGCGGTGGTTTTTCAAAGATGCTACAAGCTGGTAGCGATTTATTGAATAAAGTAAAAGAAGGTATAATAAACGGAATAGGAAGTCTTCTAGACGTAGGTAAAAATATCGTTCAGGGGCTATGGAACGGTATTAGTAACGCTAAAGACTGGGTATTAGATAAGATAAAAGGTTTTGGTAAAGCTATTTTAAATGGAATTAAAGGAATATTCGGAATTCATTCACCTTCTACAGTATTTAGAGACCAAGTAGGAAAGAATTTAGCACTAGGACTAGGTGAAGGTTTCGAAGATGAAATGAAGGAAGTAACTCAGGATATGCAAAATGCTATACCTAATAGTTTTGATACAGATATAAACGTAGGAAGTAACTCAGTAGCAGGAGTAAATAGTTTCTCCAATATGGTAGAAGCATTTAAAGAAGCACTAAGCGAAATGAAAATAGAACTAGACGACGAAGTAGCAGGACGTTTCGTAGAAACTACCGTAACAAACGCTATATATAACTAGGAGGTGGTAAAATGAGAAATTATATAATTCTAAATGGAGTAAATTCTAATACAATCACAGGACTACTAATATCTACGCTACCACCTATTACAAAACCAAAGCAAAGAACACAAATAGAAGAAATAGACGGTAGAGACGGAGATATAGTAGTTAGTTTAGGATACTCAGCTTATACAAAAGAGTTTGATATAGGACTATATGGAGATTTTGATATAAACGACGTTATGACTTTCTTTAACGGAAATGGTACGGTAACTTTTTCAAATGAAGAAGACAAGTATTATAACTATCAAATACTAGACCAGATAGACTATGAAAAATTAATCAGATTTAAGAAGGCAAAAATAAAAATGCACGTGCAACCCTTCAAATACTCAACAGTAGAAGGAACACGTACATTTACAATTAACGACGAAGAAGAAATAACAGTAAATAATAGTGGTAATTATGTATCTAAACCAGTAATAACAATAGAAGGATCAGGAACTATAAATTTAAGCGTAAATGACGAGCAAGTACTAGTAATAGAACTAGATGAAAACGGAGATACGATAGTAATAGATACTAATAATATGGAAGCATATAACGAAAGTACAAAAGCACTTATGAATAGAGACGTAACAGGAGACTATGATAACTTATATTTAAGCTCAGGCAAAAATACTATTTCATGGACTGGAACTATAACAAAAATACAAATTAAAAACTATTCTAGGTGGTTATAAAGGAGGTAATGAAATGAATAATAATTTATTTATGGTACGAGGAGATACATTCAGATTCAGCGTAGAAATAGAAGGACTAGAAGAAGACCTAACAAACGCTTACTTTTCGTGCAAAAAAAATAAAGACGATACAGAGTATATATTCCAGAAATCTTTAGAAGACGGAATAACAAAAACAGAAGAAACAGAAAAAAGTAAAACGTATGAAGTAGTAGTAACTCCAGAAGATACAGAAAACGCAGACGACGGAAACTATTTTTATGACTTGCAGATAGAAGCAGACGGAGAAGTATACACACCTTTACTAGCAATTTTAAAAATAGAAAAAGACGTAACGAGGGAGTGATACTATGAATTGTAATTATAAAGTAAAAATGAAGGATATCCAAAATAAATATAAGTTTAAAATCTTTTGTGCAGGATATGAATATGATGATACTGAAATAAAGCAAGATATTACTGATTTACAAAGTGCAGTATCTCAAAAGGCAAATATAACTGAAAGTGGTAGATATATAGATTTAGAACTAAATACATCAACGTATGTATTGACTGCAAAATTAAAAGATAAAAACAATAATTTAATCAGTACATCAACTCAAATTGATTTGCCATTAGAAACAATGATAGTAGATGCAGAATATGATAGTACAAATAAGGCTATAATTTTAACACTTCAAAATGGTAATACATTAAGCGTTCCAATTGGAGATATAATAAGCGGACTTGTAACAGAAGATGATTTAGAAAAAGTTGTAGATGAATTAGATGAAACAAAAGAAGAATTAGAACGATATAAGACAATCTACAATGCTCTAGCAAAAGTCAAAGATGAAGGAACAAATTTAACATTAAATGATACTGCCGAAAGCATATTAAAATTAGATTTAAAAGGAAATACATATCAGTATAGTACGAGTGGGAAGAACTTATTAGATATAAATAGTATGATTTCAACAACAGGTATGTCTTATACCGTCAATGGTAATGTTGCTACTATGACAGGTACAGGTGTGTGGTCAAGAATGCAAAAAACAATAACATTTCCTGCAAACAAGAACTATACATTAATGGGATATGTAGACGGAGAAAGTGGTGCAAGAGCAGGTTTGTTAGTATCAAATCAATCTCAAACATACCAAGAATATAGTATTAACGACTCAGGCAATAGAACATTCATATATGTAAATTTTAATACAAATTCGGCAACTGAGTTAATTATACAATTATATGGAAATTGGAGTGGAACAAGTAAAACAACTACTACAACATTTGAAAAAATAATGGTTGTAGAAGGAACATATACAACCGAACAAGAATATGAAGCATTTACAGGAAGTACACCAACGCAATTATCTCCTAGTCCAAACCCAGACTATCCACAAGACATACAAGTAGTAAGTGGAGATAATACAATAGAAGTAGTAGGAAAGAACTTGCTAAAATTAAATGCAAAATATACAATAAGTGGTATTACTTTTGAGCCATTAGAAAATGGAAAGTTATCAATAACTGGTACTTCTACTGCTAATATATATTTCAACTTTGCAACTGCTAAACTAGAAGCAAATACAAGTTATAACTTAAATGTAAGTGAGATAAGTAGTGGTTTTGTTCCATACCTTAATTCTTCTGTTTCAAGTGGTGGAAACTGGGTAAATATTCAAACAAAAAATACAACATTTCAAGTAGGAGAAAGTAAAACTTACAATGTAGCATATAATATTACAAGTGGGAAAACACTAAATACAGTAGTTGAAGTGCAATTAGAGTTAGGTTCAACTGCAACAACATACGAACCATATCAAAGTCAAACCTATCCAATAAATCTAGGAGATATAGAACTATGTAAAATAGGAGATTATCAAGACTATATCTATAAAGATAGTGGTAAATGGTACAAGTATGGTGCTATTGGTAAGGTTGTTTTAGATGGTAGTGAGAGTTATGATGTAGAACAAAGTGGCGAATTCTATAGATTTAATTTAATAACAAACGATATGTACAATTATAATGGTAGAGGAACTTATGCGATATCTAGTCATTTCCATTCACAAACTGATAATGGCTATGGTGCTATAATTACATATCAAAATAGAATAATGTTATATCCAAATGACACTTCAATAACAACATCAGACCAATTCAAAACTTGGTTAAGTACACATAACACAATAGTATATTACGTTCTAGCAACACCAACATATGAAGAAATAACAGACAATACTCTAGTAGGACAATTAAACACCTTAGAGAGTGCTTATTCATACAACGAACAAACTAATATATCACAAGAAAATGACGATTTAGAATTTATCATTAGTGCAAGTGCTTTATATGACTTAAGTAATTTAGTTACGAGAGTAGCAGTATTAGAAACTGAATAGGAGGTGGAAAAATGACTATTATAGAAAAACAAAGTTTAAGAAAAAAGAAATCAATTTATTTTTTAGTAAACAATGGTGAATATTCAATAGGTTATGCATTATTAAAAGTTGAAGAACTAAATGATGCAGGAAAACTAACCGAAGAAGATTATGAAGAATTAGCAGAATATTTAGAAGGTTTATTAAATGAAGTAGAACAAAAAGAAGAATCAGTTGAAGAAGAACAAACTGAAGAATAGGAGGTAAAATATGATTAAATTATTTGAAGCCACAGACAAAATATATACTTCAAATGGTGATAAAATTATCTTACCTTTAAAAGCAAAAGTACATAAAGAAGATAACGGAGACTTCTATATTAACGTAGAAGCTCCGCTTTCTTATATAGAGGACTTAATACCTAATAATATTATCGTAGCAAATACACCACAGGGAGACCAAGCATTTAGAATAACAAACGTAGAAAATACTAGAAGCAGAATAAAAGTAAAAGCGTATCACGTTTTTTATGATAGTAAAAATTATTTAATTCAAGATAGCTACATAGTAGATAAGAATTGTAATGATGCATTAGACCATTTAAACAATTCTACGGATAATACAAGCCCTTTTACTACGATATCAGACATAACTAAGATAGCTTCTTACAGATGTATAAGAAAAAGTCTATACGAAGCTATACAAGTGCTTTTAGAAAGATACGGAGGACATTTATATAGGGATAATTGGACTATTGGAATAAAAAGTAGTCTAGGGCAGGATAACGGAGTAATGATCCGATACGGAAAAAACTTAAAAGATATAAAAGCTACGTATAACTGGGATAACGTTTGTACTAAATTGCTACCAGTAGGAAAAGACGGACTATTACTAAACGCTACAGATCCAACAGCAACAATTTACTTAGAAAGTACTACGCAGTATGAAATACCTTATACAAAATCGGTAAACTTCGACCAGAGCAACATAGTAGAAGACGATTATAAAGACGAAGAAACTGGGGAAGTAGACGAAGATGCTTATACACAGGCATTAGTAAACGACTTAGCAGAAAAGGGACAAAACTACGTACAAACTAACTCTATACCAGTAGTCAACTACACACTATCGGCAAACGTGGAGAAAGTATCTGATATAGGAGATACAATTCAAGTAGCAGACGAAAAGTTAGGAATAAATATTTTAACTAGTATAATCAGTTATGAATACGACTGTATTTTAGATAAATATACACAGATAGAGTTTGGAAACTTTACACCTACTTTATCTGGACTAATGAATAATATTACTAACCAAACACAGCAAATAGTAGACGAAAGCACAGCAACTCTACAAATAACGCTAGGACAGGAACTACAAGAAGCACAAGACAAAATATGGAACGCACTAGGAAGTAGTTACGTAATTTATGAAGGAGATAAAATACTAGTAGTAGATAGTCTACCTAAAGAAACCGCTAATAACGTTATTATGATAAATAATGGAGGTATAGCCTTCGGACAAAACGGAATAAACGGAAATTTTCAAAGTGCATGGACTATTGACAACGTTTTAAATATGGAACAAATAAACGTAATTAATTTAACAGCCGATTTAATTAAAGGCGGTACATTAAAACTAGGAAGTAACTTAAACCAGAACGGACAAATAGAAGTATACGACGAAAGTAACACATTAATAGCCGAGCTTAATAAAGAAGGTTTAAAAATGTACGGAGTAGACGGATCATATATACTTATGAATAATACAGTTGGTTTTGCTGGATACGACAGACTAGATAACCCTATATACTGGGTATCTAAAGACGAGTTCCACCAAAGAAAAAGTGTAATAGAAGAAGAAATAACTTTATGTAATAAAGTAAGATTTATTCCTATTACAATAACGGACACTAACGACAATATAGTAAATGACGGAATAGGGCTAGTATCAGTAGCAGGAGGTGATAGTTAATGGCTAGTGCATCACAAAGTACGACTTTATATAATAATAACGGATATGGCTTTATATTAACGGCTAGCTTTAATGAAAACAGCACAAACGTAGCTAATAATACTTCAAATATTACTTGTACTGCTCAATTTTCCGCACAGAATTCCAACTGGCAAACTGGTTGGCCTTCGTGGTTGACTATTTACTGGCACGATAACAGAGAAAACTACGATAGACAAGTTGCAAGTATTGAATTTGCAGGTATTAATCAATGGGAAACAAAAACTGTATCAGGTACAATAAACGTAACACACTTTGACGACGGAACTTTATCAGGATATGCATACGCTTATTTTAATAAAGGAAGTACTACTACAGCGTGGGCTTGTAATAGTGGTGGAGTTACTACAAGCTGGACGACACTAACTACAATAGCAAGAGCTAGTCAACCTTCTATAAATACATATCCAAATAACAGCCCAGACTTTAATATAGGAGATACTATCACTATTCACATGAATAGAAAAAGTACAGCATTCACTCATACAGTATCGCTAACCTTTGGAAACTATTCATATCAAATTGCTACAGACGTAGAGGATAAATGTACATTAGATACTTCTACTATAGCAAACGAACTATATCAACAAATACCAAATGCAAGTGTAGGAACAGGAACAATAACGGCAATAACCTACAATGGATCTACAGAAATAGGCTCTAAAAGTTGTACGTTTTACGCACACGTAGTAAATTCAAAACCTACATTTAGTGCATCTTATCAAGATACAAACGCAACGACTACCAATATTACTGGAAATAACCGATTAATTATACAAAATAATTCTATGCTAGAAATTGGTCTTACGAACGTTGAAGCAAAAAACTACGCAACAATATCTAGTGCAACTTGTGTAATTAATGGAGTTACTTATAATGGTTATTTTCATGGAACAACAGCAATAATTAGCGTAGGGACTTTAAATATATCTTCTAACATAAACGCTGTAGTAAAAGTAACAGATAGCAGAGGTATTTCAACTAGTCAGGTTTTACCGATTAGAATATTAGAGTGGCAACTACCTACGGCTATTATTAGTTTACAAAGACAGAATAATTTCTATAGTGAAACAGATATAAACGTAAACGCTGACTATTCTAGTTTAGACAATAAAAATACAATAACCATTCAAGTAAGGGAAAAGAAAGTATCAGATAGTACATACGGAAGTTATACAACTCTACAAGACGGTATAACTACTACGCTAACTTTAGATAATAATTATGCGTGGGACGTACAAGTACGATTACAAGATAAATTAGGAACTACTACTTACAATTTATCAATAGACAGAGGTATACCTATTATATACTTTGATAGATTAAAAAGAAGTGTAGGTATTAACTGCTTTCCACAAGATAGCGAAAGTATAGAAGCAAGCGGAACAAACATTTTACAAAAATTACTTGGTACTGAATTGTACTCCAATACGACAGGCTCAAATAGTGCTATCACACTTTCCGAAAGTGTAGCAAATTTTACTTATGTAGAAATATTTTATAGAAACAATGACAATTATTATAATTCTACTAAAATATATGAGCCTAACGGAAAAATTGCGTATTTAGACGCAGATTATCCGTATACAAGTGGCGAGGGCTATTCCTACGCAAAAAAGACCTCTGTACAAATCTCAGGAACAAGTATTACACCAATAAATTACGTCGAATTAACAATAATGCCGACAGGAGCTAACATACAAAATAAAAACAATATTTATATAACAAGAGTAGTAGGATATTAAGGAGGAAACATGGAGACAATAACAATAGGAGATATAAGCAAAATAATTGCATTTCTAGTCGCTTTTATTGGTGGGGTAGAGTATTTATACCATAGAATAAAAATGTTGCTTAAAAAGGCTCTAAATGATGAATTTGAGCCTATTAGAAATGAAATTAAAGAAGTAAGAGAAGAAAACCAAAATAATGAGCTTCAAATGTGTATGAATTATTTAGTAATAGCAATAGAAAAAGCCAAAAGAGATAAATATATGAGTGATGCGGAAAAGAAAAGGTTTTATGAAGTTCTTGACGTATATACGAATAAGTTTCACAAAAATAGTTACATACATAACGAAGTAATAGACTTAGAAAAATCAAATATATTATAAAAGGTGGAATCAATATCCACCTCTTTTTTTGTATATAAGAAGTTAAACAGGTAAAAATATAAGTGTGCAAGCACACTCTTCACATTTTCTCTCTTTATTATCATATAGACTAGGACGGCATACCTAGTCTTTTTTTTGTATTACTAACTAACCGTATCCAGTTGGATATAACTAGTTGGTAATAAAAAAAGCTGAGTTATAAAAACTCAACTTTATTAATATTATCAGGAGTGCTATCAATTTCTTTTAAAATATTTCTCCATAATGCACGTTTATTTTTTCTACATAAAGTATCATAGATATTTTTCCAATCACTATCTAAAAATTCCAATAGTGTTTTAATATCTTTTAATTCAGAAGTATTCTTATCTAATTCTTTTAATTCGCTTTCTAGTTCTTCGTATAGTTTGTCGTATTCTTCATGCTTAATTCTTTTTTTCATAAAAATATAATTTAAGTTTCTTAATTCTTCTTTAATCGCTTTTTTACGTTTCTCAGCATTAGAAATAGTCATAGGCTTTATACTATTAATTTTAATGATATGCTCTATAGCCAAATCTTCTACGTTTTCAAGTAAATATTGTTCTATAACAGATTCATTAATCATATATTTATTAGTACAATTTCTTTGTCTATAATAGCCCTGACATCTGTAATAATAATAACTTCGGTTATATTTCTCTCTCCTTTGTTCATTACCGACCATAGTTTTATTACATACAGGGCATTTAATTAGTCCAGTAAATAAATAATACGTTCTATTGTGTCTATCTCTTATATTTTTATTAATTAAAAATTGGTTTTTTTCGTATTGTTCTCTAGTAATATAAGGCTCAGTATAATTTGGGTTTCCTTTATAAGAGCCAGTATATATCTCATTTTTTAATATTCTATTATATACTTGATAACCTCTACTCATCTCATATTTATCGTTAATATGTTTCATGGTTGCACGTATTGATTGATGTGTAGCATAATGAGAAAAAACTTCATTGATCCACGTTTCTTCTTCTTCATTTTTAACAAGTGTTTTTGATTCACTTATTTTATAACCTCTAGGAATAAAACCGCTTATAACTTCACCCTGTTTTACTTTGTAATCAAATACTGATTTAATACGTTCAGATGTTTTTTTTATTTCACGTTCCGCAAGTGATACTTTTAAATTAAACATGAAAAGACCGTCAGCATCAGAAGTATTAATATCTTCTTCTTCAATAGCTATCATACTAACATTATTTTTTTGTAAAGTAGCGAGCATTTTATTAGCTTCTAATACATTACGAGAAAGCCTATCTAATCGAGTAAAGACAATAGCATCAACTTTATCTAAACTATTAAGCATATCCAGAAGTCTAGGACGTTTCATATTAGAAGCTGTAAAACCTTCGTCTATAAACATATCCACAAGTTGATATTCTTTCAATTCACAATACTTTTTTATTTTATCTATTTGAGCGTCTATAGAATATCCGTATTTTTTTTGTTCTTCTGTCGATACTCTACAATAACCGCACACTTTCAAAACTTTTTTCACCATAATCATTCCTTTTTATGTATATTTCATAATAAAAAACCATAATATCATTATGGGAGGTGATATTATGGATATTCATAAATTTTATAACATTCTTATTTCTTTATACGAAGAACAAGAAAAAATGAAAATAGACTATCAAATTATTTTTTTAAACAAAGATGTTTCAAATGGCTAATTTATATTTTATTTTTTACTATCTATGTAAATTTGCATTAGTGTTCTATGAAGTTTATCTTTTTCTTCATCTGGAATATTACTATCGAAAACAGCCTTTATTCTACTTATTAAATCAACAGCTTCGTTAAAAGTTGAAGTTTCAATTCCGAAATATGAGATGTCAATTTCGTAGATTTCACAGAATCTTTTTAAAGTTGATAATGTTAATGATCGCTTACCTGCTTCGAGATTAGAAATAGCAGGTCTAGACAAACCAACTTTTTCGGCTACTTCGTTCTGTCTCCAACCACGAGATAACCTTAGATCTCTTAACTGCTTTCCAATATTTTTATTATTTATCATTGTGAGAGCCTCCTATCATTATAATTTTAACATAATATATTATGTTTCAACAAGAAATGAATTTTACATTTTATTACTTTAAAAAAATAACTAATTATTGACAAATATTACCAATTTATGATATACCAATAATGAAAGGAGTATACGAAATGAAAAGATATAAACTAAAAATGTTTAGAATTATGCACGATTTAACACAACAAGATATAGCTAACAAATTAGGAATATCGAAAAGCCATTATGTTAGCATAGAACAGGGTACACAAGATCCTTCGTTCAAACTACTGGAACAATTCTCAAAAGTTTTCGAATATGATGATATCTGGGAAATTATGAAGAAGGGAAAATAACAATGAAAAAATATCAAGAAGCATTAGAGAAACTAGAAGAAATAATTTTAAAGTTAAACGAAGAAACACTAGAAAAATTAAAAAAAGAAGTTGAAGGGTTAGAATGATTTTTTTTAAATCTAGATGTTTCAAAAAGAAAATGAAAACGATTTAAAGGTAAGGAGAAATTAAATGATAGAGAAATTAGAAATTAAAGAGTGGTTAGAATTAAACGCAAAGTTGCAACAAAAGAAAAATAATTTAAGAAAAACATTAAAAGAAAAAGGCATCTTAAAAAAAGGAAAAACAAACGACTTTGACAATTATCAGTATTTTAGCGAAGCACAATATAAAGAATTATTTACTGATTTATTTAGTGCTTGCGGTTTAGAATTGACACCAAACGAATTAGATTATTCAATGTTTGAAGGAACGGAAAAACAAGCTAACGGAAGGAATGTAAAAATAGAATTCACTTTAACAGATATAGAAACAGGCTTTTACGAAACTTCTATAGTTACTGGGGAAGGCATAGATAAAGGAGATAAAGCAGGATATAAAGCAGATACAGGAGCTTTAAAATATTATCTAGCTAATACGTTTATGGTGGCAACTGGAGATGATCCAGAAAAAGAAAGTCCAGATAATAAAATGAACAACAAAGTAGATAAAAAAGCAACACCAAAACAAGTAGAGACATTAAAAAAATACTATACTGGAGAAAATTTAGATAAATTACTAGAAACAAATAAATTAGAAAAATTAGAAGATATTTCAATGACAAAAGCAAGCGAATTAATAGGATCATTAATGAAGAAAGGAAATAAATAATATGGAATTAATAAAAATAGAAAATGAAATAGCGGTATTAGATCCGCAAATATCAGAGACAATAGCAGACTTTGAAAGAAAAATAAAATTATTAAAAGAGGAAGAAGATAAATTAAAAGAAGCAATTTTAAAAGAAATGGAAGAAAATCAGATAATTAAATTAGATACACCAGATTTATTAATAAGTTATGTAGCTTCTACAGATAGAGAAACATTCGATAGCAAAACATTTAAAGAAGATCACCAAGACTTATACGACGAATATATAAAAATGGCACCAGTAAAAGCAAGTATCAGGATAAAAGTAAAATAATGAATACGTGGGAAATAAACGGACACGTACTAGAGTACTTTGATGATACCCATACTTACTTAGTAGACGGAATGATAGTACCTAGTATAACTCAGATGTTAAAAATAAAATTTAAAAATAAATATAATGGAGTAAATCAACAAGTACTCAATAGAGCATCAGAAAAAGGAACGCAAGTACACGAAGCTATAGAAAAATTATGCAAAACTGGTGAAGTAGAAGAAATAAAAGAAGTTAAAAACTTTATATTTTTACAAAAACAATACAAGTTTAATACGGTAGACAATGAAGTACCAATAATTCTTTTTAAAGACGAAACTCCAGTAGGAGCAGGCAGATTAGACCTAGTGCTAGAAGAAAATAACGAGTTAGGGCTAGGAGATATAAAAAGGACTTCGGTACTGGATAAAGAATATCTAGCCTATCAATTAAACTTATATAGAATAGGATATCAACAATGCTATGGCAAAGAAATTACATTTTTAAAAGGACTACACCTAAGAGAAGATACAAGAAAGTATATTAATATACCAATAAACGAAGAACTAGCACAGAAGATAGTAGACGAATATATAGGAGGATAATATGGAAGAAAAATGCAAGGAAAATAGTACTAAATATAGAATACTAGTAAATTATTTAAAGGAACAAATACAAAGAGAATCATATATTAATAGCGACGAAATTAAAAAAATATTAAAAGCACTAGAGGAGGTAGAATAATGACAGAAATTATAATTACTACGATTATATGTGTAACATTGATAATTTTATCAGTACTACTAAGTAAAAGAGGTGGCAAGTAAGTGAATAAATGTATCATAATAGGCCGTATAGCAAACGATTTAGAACTAAGAGCAACTAGCACAGGTAAAAGTATATGTGAATTTAGACTAGCAACCAATAGACCAACTAACAAAGACGGAGAAAGAGTAGCAGATTTTATAAATTGTAGAGTATGGAATAAATTAGCTGAGAACTTAGTAAAGTATCAAGCTAAAGGAAGCATGATAGCAGTATCAGGAAGACTACAGATAGAAAATTACAAAGATAAAAAAGGTATTGATAGAAAGAATACTTATATACTGGTAGAAGACCTAGAATACCTAGAAAGAAAAAAAGATGAAAATAAGCAAGAAAAAAACGAGTTTGAAAACTTCAAATCAACTACAGACGTACAACAGCAATTTGATTATGAAGATGAAGACTTACCATTTTAGGAGGGAAATATGGAATTATGGATAAGAAGTCAGAATAAACATACTTTAATTAAATGTGATTATATTACCACTTTAGAAACAAATGATATATTTGGTAATAGCAAAAAGGAATATAAAATTATTACTACTGATGATTTGGAACTTGGCGAATATGATAGTGAGAAAAGATTATTAGAGGTATTAGATGAAATACAAAATAAAATGAGAAGTTATTTAAGCGAATTTAACGATAGCGGAATAACATTAAAAGAAGTTTCTACAGTTGTTTATGAAATGCCAGAAAATTAGGAGGGGCTTATATGAATTTTCAAGGATCACAAATTGAAAAATTAAAAAATTCATTTGGACATAAAGTACTTGAAAATTTAGATAAAGGAATTATAAGAGAAATCTTTGAGCAAGATGATAAAATTAATTTTATTGTAGAGTTTCAATTTAAAGATAGTAGTGCGTTTGCATTTTACTATTCAATAGATAATTCAAAAATTCAACGGAGGGGATAAAGTGGAAACTTACAGTAATAAAGTTTTAACACATTTAATTGAAACAAGCATAAGAGAGGTTGCAGAAGATAGCAAGCATATTGTTATAATATTCGAGTTAAAATTTGATGACGGAAACGTTTTTACAGATGACTGCTATATAGAAAAAAGTAACATACACATAGGGAATATAAACGGAATGGTTTTATAAAAAACATTAGGGGGAATTAGTGTGGTTATTGTAAGCTGGCAAAGAGATATAGCGTTAAATATGGAAAATGCAAAAACAATAGAAATTAGTGAAAGAAAAATCTATGATGATACGCATTATATAATCTATTCAGTAATTGCAACTATGGAAGATGATACAAAAGTTTTATTAGGAAATTACAAAGATAAAGAAAGAGCTAAAGAAATAATTACGAATATCGTATCACTACATAGCACGTTTGAAGTATATAAACACGCTAGTTATGAAGTTCAAACACAAATAGCAATTCAGCTTTATAATCAGGGTATTGCGTTAGATGTTTATGAAATTCCATTAACTTAAAAAGAGGTATGAAAATGATTTTAAAAGGAAAGATAGTTAGTTTAGATTTAGATTATTTAAACCATAAACCTAAGCTGACGATTGAGTTGAGTAATCAATATGACATATTAACAGAAGAATTTAGTAAATTAAAAGAATTAGAAGAAATTGACATTGAATTAAGCGAACATAAAGAAAAAAGAAGTTTGAACGCTAATTCATACGCTTGGGCTTTAATCGGTAAAATAGCAGATGTGTTAAGAATCAGCAAAGAAGAAGCATACTTAAATATGCTTAAAAGATACGGACAGAGTGAAATAGTTAGTATTTTATCTAGCATAGAAGTAGAAGGATATTTTAAATATTATGAAGTAGCTGGAGAAAGCACATTAAATAACAAACAATTTACGCATTATAAGATTTACAAAGGATCAAGCGAATATGATACAAAAGAAATGTCTGTATTAATAGACGGAATCGTATCAGAAGCAAAAGACTTAAATATTGAAACATTACCACCTTACGAAATAGAAAGGATAAAAAATTTATGGGGTTAATTGTTTCAAATAGAAAATAAAAGAGGTAATAATTTATGAAAAGTATTATCACAAATGATTTAGGCCATTGTTTTGTGTGTGGTGCAAGTGAAAACTTGCATCTACACCATACAATATTCGGAAGCAAAAGAAAGAAAGCAGATGAAGACGGTCTAGTTGTTCCGTTATGTATTTATCATCACACAGGCTCAAATAAAGCGGTACATTGTAAAGAAGGAAAAAAACTAGACGATTATTTAAAAAAAATATCAGAGGAATCATGGTTGATTTATTACGATAAAACAAAAGAGGAGTTTATTGCTAGGTATGGCAGAAACTATCTTTGACGTTTTATGACAAATAAGGAGTATTATTTATGAATAAATTATATAAGATTGAAGATACAGTAAAAGACGTACTAACAGAAATACCAGAGACAAGAAATGACGATTTTAAATTAATTGCAGAAGTTTATTACAAGTTAAATTTTAATATTGCTGGTACATCATTTGCGTTAATGATGTTAGGGCATAAAGAGTACGGACTACCACCATTCGAAAGTATCACAAGAGCAAGAAGAAAACTTCAAGCTACATACGAAGAACTAAGATCCACTAAAAACGTGCGAGAAGAAAGGACAAATATGCAAGCCGACTATATCAGATACGCTATAGACGATAGCAGGAGTTCAAACTTTAAAAGATTAATAAATCAAGAGTAAAAGTTTTCAAATAGAAAATAATTGGAGGTAATATGTTAGAAGAAATAAAAATGTATGAAACATTAATTTTAGAATTAACTAATTTAGATATTCATACAAATGGGAAATTAAATAAAATTCAAAGAATGCAATTAGAAAATTATAAAAAGATATATCAATTCTTAAAGCGTAATTATAATGCAATAAATAAAGCACAAGAAGTAAAAGAACATATTGATAAAAGTAAATTTGATGGAATGACAAAAAGTATTCTTATAATGGCAATAAATGAAATTATTTATAGTTTAAATGGTAAGGAGGTAAAATGAAATTACTAGAATTATTCGCAGGAACGAGATCAGTAAGTAAAGCTTTCGAAAGAAAAGGACACGAAACATATAGTATCGAGTGGGATAAACAATTCGAAAATATAGATATATACGAAGATATAAACAATATAACAGCAAAAGATATTATAAAACTTTGTAACGGAGTACCAGAGGTAATATGGGCTAGCCCAGACTGTACTACCTATTCTATAGCTTCTATATCACACCATAGAAAACAAAATAAAGACACTAATAATTTAGATCCAGTAAGTGAGTATGCTAAGTTCTGCGATAAAACAAATAAACACGTATTAGATTTAATAGAAGAATTAAAACCTAAATACTACTTTATAGAAAACCCTAGAGGAGCATTAAGAAAAATGGACTTTATGAAGGGCTTATACAGATATACAGTTACATATTGCCAATACGGAGATACGAGAATGAAGCCTACGGATATATGGACTAACTATCCAAATCCTAACTTTAAAAAGCCATGTAAGAACGGAGACAAATGCCACGAATCAGCACCAAGAGGAAGTAAAACAGGAACGCAGGGACTAAAAGGAGCAACAGAAAGAGCAGTAATTCCAGAAAAGCTATGCGACTATATAGTAGCAATATGCGAGGAGGAGAAATGATAAAACTAATAAATTCAGATTGCTACGAAGCATTAAAAGAAATACCAGATAAAAGTATAGATTTAATAGTAACAGATCCACCGTATAAATTTGAAAATCAGGGTGGAGGTTTTTATGCAAAAAACAATTCAACTAAAAGACAATATCTAGACAGTTTAAAAAATATTAAGTGTTGCGAATTTGATCCTATATCATTTTTAAATACAATAAAACCTAAAATGAAAAATTTTTACGGCTACTTTTTTTGTAATAAGTCATTAGTAGAAGAATATATAAAATTTGCAAGAGAAAATAAATTCCAATTCGATATATTAGTAATGGCTAAAAGTAACCCTATACCAGCATACAATAATCACCATTTAAGCGATTTGGAATATATAGTAATGATAAGAGAAAAAGGTACTTATTTTTCTAAGCATAAAGAAATAGACGACTATAGAAAATTTTATATAACAAATTGCAAAAAAGGACTGCACCCAGCAGAAAAACAAGTAGATTTATTAAAAAGATATATCAGAGTATCCAGTAAAGAAAACGATATAATTCTAGATACATTTATGGGATCAGGATCAACTGGCGTAGCTTGTAAACAACTAAATAGAAATTTTATAGGAATAGAAATAGATAAAAAATACTTTGAGATCGCAAAAGAACGTATAAATCATACAGGGCAACAGACAACGATAGAGGACTTTATTAATGGATAGTAAATATTTTAGTAGAAAAGTCATACTTGACGGACATAAATTTGATAGTAAAAAAGAATCGGAATACTATTTATATTTAAAAAGTGAATTAGAAAAAGGGAATATTTACGATTTAGAGTTACAAAAAGAATATATTTTACAAGAAAGTTTCAAGATAGGAAATAAAACTAGGCGTAAAATCACATATAAAGCCGATTTCACGTACAAAACGAGTAAAGACGATAAATTACACGCTATTGATGTTAAGTCGTCATTTACTAGAAAAAACGAGGTTTATAGAATAAAGAAAAAATTATTTGAATACAAATACAAAATAGAAATAGAGGAGGTGCTTTAATGGAAATTTGGAAGGATATAGTAGGGTATGAAAATAAATATCAAGTAAGTAATTTAGGAAACATTAAAAGTTTAGAAACATGGACAGGAGATAAATATATTAAAAGAGAAAAGTTATTAAAAAATATTCTTTATGGAAACAGCTATTATTATGTTTCTTTATCAAAAAATGGTAAAGTAAAAAGATTTAAAGTAAATAGATTAGTAGCGCAAGCATTTATTCCTAACCCTAAAAACAAACCTCAAGTTAATCATATTGACGGAAACAAACTAAATAACAAAGCAGATAATTTAGAGTGGTGTACACAAAGCGAAAATATGAAACATGCATCTATGTTTGGTTTAAGAAAGTATGTATCGTATAGAAATGGTTAAAACAGAGGTAGAAGAAATATAAATGTGTCAAATAGAAATCTTTTTAAAATTAATGTTCCACACTTCGACAAAATATGCTATAATGTCGTTAAGGTTAAGGCAAGAAAGAGATTATATAGAATGCATAAGGGCTTGTCTTAACCTTAAAAACCCTAGTGCATTCTATATAGTCTCTTTTTTGTAAACCGAGAAGGAGGAAAAGAAATGAAAGAACAAAAAAGATACTACTGGATCAAATTGAAAACTGACTTTTTTAATCAGGAAACTATCGACTTCCTACTATCTCAGGAAAACGGCTGTCAATACATAGTGCTATACCAGATGCTATGCTTAAACACAGCCAACAACAATGGAGAAATGGCTACGAGAATCGGCGAAATGATTGTACCATACGACATAAATAAGATAGTCAGAGATACTAAGTACTTCACGTTTGATACAGTAGCAGTAGCACTAGAGCTATTTAAAAAACTAGGACTAATTTATCTAGAAGAAGGACAAATACTAAAGATAGCAAACTTCGAAAGAATGATAGGTAGTGAAAGTGCAAGTAGAGATGCTATAAAAAAGAGAGAACAAAGACTTAAAAAGAAAATAGGGACAGAAAAGGGGACAAATTGTCCTATAGAGTATAGAGATAAGAGTATAGAGATTAGAGATAAGAGTATAGAGATTAGAGATAAAGAGGGAGATATAAAAATAATACCTTCCGAAGAATCGGAAGCTAATATACCATATAAAGATATTATTGATTACTTAAATATAAAAGCTGAAACAAATTATAAATCAAGTACAAAAAAGACTAAAGATTTAATTAAATCAAGATTTAACGAAGGCTTTACTTTAGAAGAATTTAAAAAAGTAATTGATAATAAAGTAAGAGAATGGAAATATAACGCTGATATGTGTAAATATATAAGACCTGAAACCTTATTCGGAACTAAATTTGAAAGTTACTTAAATCAAAAAATAAATTTTGATGATTCAAAAATGGACGACTTTGTAGAATCAGGATATTACGACTGGATCAACGAAGCTATTGATTCTGATTGGCTGAGTGATGAACAAGTTAATTAATTTTTAAATAAAAATGTTTCAAATAGAAATAAAAAATAAAATCATTTTAAAAAAATGAAATGGAGAGAGAAAAATGCAACTAGATCTATTTCAAATAGAAGAAACCAAAGAATTTAAAATAATTGATGAAAAGCATAGATTATATATTGAAGCATTATTTACTGATTATATCTCTGGTTTTTATACAGATAAAAATAATATCAGTAATGAAGAAGATTTAATAAACAGAATAAAAAAAGTATTTAAAATTACAAACGAAAAAGTAAAAATACATTATTAAAAGGCTAGATTTTCTAGTCTTTTTTTGTGTCAAATAGAAAACAAAAAATGTAAATAGTTTCATTTAGTTATTGACTATATAGGCAATATATGATAAATTCAAGATAACAAAGGAGGAAAAAAGAATATGAAAAAAATAAAAATGAGGTGATAATTTGAAACTAGTACAACAAAAATACTATACGGCATCTGGAGAAGCTAAAGTAAATTGTTACAAACTAGCAATATCTAAAAAGCATCTAGAAGAAGCAGGAATAGACGAGAAAGACAATCTAGAAGCATACGTAGAAGGGAATAAAATAATAATTAAAAAAAGTAATAAATAAGGAGAAAAGAATATGAAAAAGAAATTTAAACTAAGAGGGTGGGTAAAGGTATTTTTAACAGCTACAGTAATAGTATTAGGAATAGTAATATACTCAGGACTAAAAGCATTAGGAACAGATGCACCAACCAACCAAATAGCAAGTATACTTTGTCTTACAGGCTGGAGTTATCTAGTATTTGGACAGATATTAGTACTAACAGGTTTATGGGAGGACTAAAATATGGATCATATACTAACCGCTAAAGAGTGGAAAAGAATGCTAGACGAATTAGATAAAGTAAAATATAGGTGCAGTTGCGGTAAAAGAACAATCATATCTAAAAAAGACGATAAAGCAATATGTAGCTGGTGCGGTAATTATGTATTTAAAGATAAGAAAGAAGAATTTAAATACAGAATTAAAGAAAAAACCAAAAAGGAGAAAAAGTAATGGAAAAAGTTACAATAGATGTTGATAATTATTATAATTTGTTAAAATGTGAAGATGCATTAAATGAATTAGAAAAAGATTTGAAAGAAAAATACAATATATATAGTGGAAAAAATAGTTTTGAAAATTTTGTTGTTAGTGGAACAATTTTGTATGTATTAAAAAAAATCGAAGAACTAAGGGGGAAAGAATAATGTACATACCAAAAGAGATATTATGGTTTTTAATAGGTTTTATATTTTTTCCTATCGTATGCTATGCAGTTATGGAAATAAAAGATAATAAGAAAGGAATACAAAATGAAAGAAAAAATGAAAAAAGTAGCGATAATATTAATAATAATTAGCGTAATTTTAATAGCATCAGGAATTATATTAGAAATAATTCAATAATACGAAAGGAAGTAGAATATTACGAATGATAGTAATAGTAAGGGAAGAAAACAGAACAACATTATACCAATTTAAACATAAATTACTTAAATATTTTTTCTGTATAATAATAAACAAACTAAAAGGTAAAAAAGTAGAAACGTTAAAAGAAGACATCTAAAAAGTTTCAAAAAGAAAATAAAGAGGTGATAAGTTGCTATACGAAGAATATGAAGAATATAAAAATAGATATTATGAAGTGCAAAGAAAATATAACGAGATACTAAATGAAAAAGAAGAATTATTTGCAAAGACGCAACCTAAAGCAACTAAGATTACTGGAGAAAAGACGGCAGGAGGAAAACATATAAATACATTCGACGACTACTTGATCCAGAAGGAAAGAAAAAATATAGATCAGCGACTAGAAGAAATAAAATCTATTCTAGACGATAGAGAGCGTTTAGTAAAACTAAAAGAGCAAGAACTAAGAGCCAGTAGTAATAGTTACGATAAAATATACAGATGCAGATACATAGATAAGCTAACAATAGAGAAAACAGCTAGGCTATCAAACTATAGCCGAAGCCAAGTATTTAATATATTAAAAGAAATTAGGAAGCATTTAAAATAGGAGTGATAAAGAGTGAAAAATATAAAAGAAATAACAGATATATTTAAACAAGAAATCAAAAAGAAATATACATCACAAATAACTATGCCTATCTATATGGGTGTTAGTGATATGGAAATCATATTAGAAGAAATAGAAAGATTAAATAATGTAATAAATGAATTAGAAAAAAGATTAATTAGTGATAGGAAGTTTTTTGAAGATGTGTATAAAAAATCTCATTTATCAGAAGAAGAGTTTAGAAAACAATGCCCATACACGATAGGAAGTTATGACCATAGTGTAGAAATGCTAGGCAAATTACAAGAACTAAAAGGAAGTGATAAAAGTGAAAAACTTTAAAGTACTAGAAGAGTTATTAATATTTATTTCTACTATTATATTTTGCTTTATGGGAAAATTATTTGAAAATTATAATATAATGATTATTTATTTGTTAGTAAGAATTTGGTATGAAACTATGGCAAGGGAGTGATAAATAGTGAGTGAAGAATATAAAGTATCAATACCATTAATAACAAATAAAGAATTAGAAATATTTGATAATAATATACACGAAATAATTGAAGAATATTCTAAAATGTATTTTAGAGAAAAAGACCAGATATTAACACAAAGAATAATTATGAAACAGGAAGAAGAAATAGACCATTTACACACTATCATAAAAGAAGTTAGAGAATATATAGAAGAAAAATACGAGATATTATTAAAAGATGAAGATTTTTTAGACCACGATGAATTAGTAGATAGAAAAAGAATATTACATATTTTAGAAATATTAGATAAAGCAGATAAGGATAGTGATAAAGAGTGAAAAAAATAAAAGAATATCATATATGCGATAGATGTAAAAAAGAAATACATAAAGATGAAATTAATGAACGGTTTGATTATGGGTATCATTATG
>JAEIGA010001983.1_pt1 | contig 32665 bp, 34 predicted proteins | sample 9270691 | NCBI WGS metagenome assembly JAEIGA01 (sample SAMN17057246, study PRJNA624740) | gut metagenome | biome: biome; isolation source: fecal sample | host: Bos grunniens | place: China: Xizang | collected 2019 | reverse complement strand
AGGCAGAAGAAATTGCAAACAGCATGATAAATGTGCTAAAAAATTGGCAAACCGTTGCCAGACGCTATGGTTTACCACAAGCAGAAATCAACCGTATGGCACCCGCATTCAAGGTATGATTATTGCCCGACAAACGCATTCCGTAATTTCATTTTTAGCTGACGTCATTTTTGTATGATTTAGACACTTGTGGCTATACGATAGTGCAATTTTTTTGCTACATAATTGCTACATACTAAAAAACAGCTATACGGCGCATACACAGATATGTGCAAAAAGTGGCGGGAATCTGGGTCAACACGACATGTCGTAAAAAAAGCCCTGAAATCAAGAACTTGCTGTTAATCCGTATGTCGCTGGTTCGAGTCCGCTTTGCCCTATTTGGTTAATCAAAAAACCGCCCGGTTGGGCGGTGGTTTTTATGGCATGAGTCTGGTTGGACCACGGAACAGGAATGTTGCCTCACGCAGACTGGATAACCCCAGTAACTGTTTGATAAATCTGGCGCCGCCCATACCCCAACCGCCATGCGGTGGCATGCCATATCGAAAGCATTCCAGATACCACTGCAATCCTTCTTGATGTAGTCCTTTTTCGCGCAGTTGTTCGCACAGTTTTTCGTACGACTCTTCACGTTGGGCGCAGGTGACGATTTCAACCCCACGATACAGCAAGTCAGCCGACACCGATATAGGTTGTCCATGTTCGCCAACGCCTTTCTTGTGATAGAACGGGCGGCACTCCCATGGCCATTCGGTGATATACACAAAATCAGAACCGTAATGCTCACGCACATATTCACCCAATGCCTTTTCTTCGGCGGTGGTTATATCTGGTTCTTCGCTTGCGCAACCCATTTCACGCAAGATTTCCTTGGCACGTGCCATGGTGATGCGTGGAATTGGTTTCTTTAACTGAAACTCTGATATGCCAAAGTATTTTTCAATTTCTTTACCACATGTCTTTTTGATGGATGTCAGCATATAGCGGACCGCCTGTTCCAACTCTTGCATTACTTCTTCAAAGCTTTCGATATACGCCATTTCACCGTCAAACGATGTAAATTCTGTCGAATGTCGTGTGGTAAAGGAATGGTCTGCACGGAATGCAGGCGCAACCTCAAACACGCGTTCCAGGCCCGCCGCGATTGCCATCTGTTTGAACAATTGTGGCGATTGCGCCAGGTATGCCGTTTGGCCAAAGTATTCCAGTTTGAATAATTCCGCCCGCGATTCAGACGGTGTTGCCATGATTTTTGGGGTCTGGATTTCAATAAATCCACGCTTTTCCAAATATTCATGGTATCCGGCCGTCATCGCAGACAGCGCACGCATTATCGTTGCACTACGTGGACTGCGCAGGGACAGAAATCGCCAATCCTGGGCTTTTTCGGGTGTGATTTCAATACTGCCCTTGGTTGTGACGGGGATTGGTGTTGCCTCGGCTTTTGAAATGATTTCCAGTTCGGTCACATGGATTTCAAATCCAGATTCCGTGCTGGGAGTTTTGACAACGGTGCCTGTCACAGATATGACAGATTCTGTTGTTATTTGTTTTGCCAATTCAAAGGCCGCAGTTCCGCGTTCAATTACACACTGAACGGTTCCTGTGATTTCACGCAGAACAATAAACGTAACACTTGACTGCGCACGAATTGTTTGTGCGTGACCTTTGATAGTTATTGTTTCGCCAATTTTTTGTGGAATTTCGGCGATATGCGTTCTTATTTTAGACATCTTTAACCTCCTTTTGTGTTCGTTGTTCATGTTTTAATAAGAACACAAGGACGTTAAAACGCATATGCCAGTAATCTGAAAATATGCGTGACAACGTGGTGCCACCTTGTTTCGCAACACTGTCGCCAATGTTGCCTTTTTAACTCTCGCTGGGTTCGCCATACCATTAAAGAGTCCACTGCTGTAACGGGCAGTCCCGGGAAGTTCTAGTAAGCGCACGCATTGTACCGCCGTTCTTCTTCCGCCTCGCCATTGTTAGAGGGTCATCGGCTTTCAAATTTTATTATAGGATAAAAAATTAATATTTCAAGTTATCGCGTAAAAATATTTCACAGAGTGTAGAAAGGTGTGCAAATTCTGTTGGGTTTTCGTGCCGGTATGAACAAGCCGTACCGAACTGCATAAGAAAACGAGTCTGTTCTTCATTTTCCTAAATTTTGCCACCGACCCTTATACATACATTGGTTGTGGTGGTTGTGCCGATTTTATTTGCAAAAAACTTGTCCAGGTTCTTAAAAAATGCTATAATACTTGGGTAAAAACAAAGGGATTGCAGATGGCCAAGATGAAAGAATTTGCTCAAGGCATTGAAAGAATAAAATCTGCCGAACGATATATCGATACGGATTATATGGCCGATATGTCGCATTGGTGTGCGGTACATGCGACCAAGTATATGCCAAAGCATCACGAAGACGGTACAATGTATATTCCAACAACTGCGATGGCAACAGATTTTGATATTCCGCGTTCAACAATTCACGTAACATTAAACCATGTCGTAACAGCACACGTGGGAGGTAATTGGAACGACATGCCGATTGTGGTATTAGCACCATATAATGATGTCACAGAAAGAAATGGCAACCCGGCCGAAGTCTCGGGCACTGATACATATTGGTCGTTAAATCCAGATGCTGGTTTGATATTGCCAGAAAGTACATATATTGTGCACCCCTCTAACGATGGGCCACTGTATCAAATTGGTGAACATGGTGCGACATATAAGCGTGACAACTATACCGAAGAAGAAGTAGCACTAATAGAATCTTGGCTTAGTCCGTCCGATTTGGATATATACACAAATTATAAAAATGGCGATTTGCAGCTATGGGACATTCAAAACGAATTTTATGGTGATAAACGCGTTAAACAAATGTACGAAAGCGCCAAGGACAAACGAGCGTTTTTGCGCGGGTTGTTTGAAGAATCACGATTTGACATATTGTCGCAATACTTGCGTGATAAAGTCGTGCGACTATCAATGGAAAAAATGGGTAAACAATGGATGGACGGCATTTTAGACAACGGTGTAAGAAGTCAGATTATCGCAAATACAGCAGAAGCAGTCGGATTGCCGGGAAATTCAAGTAACAAGGGACATTCTAATTCAATATATGCTGAGATAGAGCAATGCTGGTGGCATAGTGTGAAAACCGTTTTTCATGGTAACAGTTTGGATAACATTCCAGGCATACTAACAACAACCACAGAATCACTTTATGATGTAATAGTAAAAAGGGGGCCAAATGGAATAATCCCTGAGGTGATTTCTAATATTCTTGAAAACAAACCAATAGATTTCATGAAAGTTTATGAGGGTCGTTTTAGGAACAGTATTGGGTGCAGAATTGAAACAGCAAAAATAAATCTGATAAATTATGAACAAGAGTTACAAAAATATGAAACTAATGTTTATTGCAGTTTGACAGAAACCGAAAAAAATAAATATATAAAAATGTATCAAGATAAGATTTCTAAATATCGTAAGTTCATAGAAGAAATGTCTGCCATACAAACAATAGATGATTATGATAAAAACTTGGTAAAAACAATTCGTGCCCATTGTACCAAGATGTCAGGCGAATATAATGCGTGGCGAAACAAGTTGGAAAAAGAACCGGGTTTTGAAAAACTTGTGAAACAATTGCGCGGTTTAGTTGCGTCACGCGCAATGCAACACAGTGGACGCGATGATCTTTAAACATATTTTATATTCACAATATTTATATGTTTATAACGTGTGGTGCTTTTGACCGATCGTGTAGAAAATTTTGACGACCCAGATTTAAGCAGCAAATGCTGTTGGGTTTTCGTGTCGGTATGAACAAGCCATGCCGAGCCACATTTTATACCGTCCTGTCAAAGGGCAGTTTTTCTTTGGGTTTCTAAGCTTTTTCACGGTTCGAGTTTAATTTGCCTGTTTTTTAAGGCATTATAAAAAATCAACCTTGGGCTGTGTTTTGTTGCAAGAACAATTCTTTTTTTTGTGATGTGAGGGTTAAATCTTAACGCCGTATTTGCCACGGTTTATTGGGCGATATGATAGTGCTTCGGCCAAGTCGGTCATTTCAATATCGGCCGCGCCACGCAAATCAGCGATTGTTCGTGCCAGACGCTTTATTCGGTTATATCCGCGTGCAGACATACCCATTTTTTCAGCGGCAGAATTCAGAAACGCGGTCAGATCATCATTTAGTTTTGCAAACTGTTCTAAATCAGCGCCGTCCAAATGAGCGTTAACTTTGCCTTGACGGGCGATTTGTCTGTTGCGAGCTGCGACAACCCGTTCCCGTATTTGCGCGCTGGATTCGCGTGGCGTGTTGTCTTGGGCCATTTCCCACGGATTTACAGCGTCGACATCAACATGTAAATCAATTCTGTCTAATAATGGGCCAGATATTTTATTCTGATACGCTTCGGCGCAACGCGGTGCCTTGGAACAAGACAAGGCGGCATTCCCCAAATGTCCACATGGACAAGGGTTCATTGCGGCGATTAACTGAAAGCGTGCAGGGTAGGTTGCATTTCTGCGTGCGCGTGATATTAAAATTCGACCAGATTCCATCGGTTGACGCAGTATTTCCAGTGTCGCGCGATTAAATTCGGGTAATTCGTCCAGAAATAAAACACCGTTGTGTGCCAATGAGATTTCCCCGGGTCGTGCATCGGATCCGCCGCCAGCCAGCGCAACAGGACTGGAAGTGTGGTGTACGCTGCGAAATGGGCGTGACGACATCAGCGATTTATTGTTTAATTCGCCAGCAATAGAATAAATAATAGATGTTTCCAGAATTTCTTCGGCGGTCATTTCCGGCATAATTGTCGGCAGACGCGACGCCAGCATAGTCTTCCCGGACCCCGGAGGGCCAACCATCAGCATTGCGTGTCCGCCTGCAGCGGCAATTTCCAACGCGCGTTTTGCTGCTTCTTGACCATGAACTTCGGCCATATCCAGATTGGAATTAGTGGTTGATTCCGGGGCAATCAGTTCCGGTAAAGGTAGAACCTGTGTGCCCTTAAAATGATTTATTAATTGTACCACATGAAATGGCGCCAGTATGTTTGTATGTCCCGCCCAACGTGCTTCTGCGCCCTGGTCGCCGGGGCAGATTATGCCCAGATTTTGTCCGGTTGCCCAAACGCTGGCAGGTAATACGGCGTCTGTTTTTACGATTGCACCGTTCAGTCCAACTTCGCCCAGTATAACATATTTTTCTAATTCAGATTCAGGTAAAACAGCAATGGCGCACAAAATTCCGCATAATATTGGCAAGTCAAAATGCGAGCCGCTTTTTTCCACGTCGGCAGGCGACAGGTTTACCGTTAACCGCTTTGGCGGCAAAGACAAATTCAATGCAGATAATACATTTCGTATGCGTTCTGCGGATTCTTTGACTGCGCGGTCTGCCAACCCGATAATGTTAAATTCGGGCTTTGATAATCCAGATGACAGTTGCACCTGAACATCGATTGGCGTTGCGTCCATCCCGTTAAAAATAATCGATTTCAAAGATATCATAATGATGCATTTTATAACTTGAATTAAAATTGTGCAAGTTATAATATAGACCCATAAACCAAAGGATTTATTATGCCAGCCAAGAATAAAAATGTTGCCCGTGAATGGTTTAATACTATTTTTTACGGCGCGTTAATTGCAATTGTATTTCGTAGTCTTTTGCTGGAACCGTTTAATATTCCGTCTGGTTCGATGATACCGACTTTACATGTTGGGGATCATATTTTTGTTGAAAAGTGGGCTTATGGATATTCCAGATATTCCTTCCCATTTGGGTCGTGGAATTTATGGCGCGGTCGTTTTTGGGCGACAGAACCAAAGGTTGGCGATGTTATCGTTTTTCGCAATCCTGTTAATCAGTCCCAGGATTATGTCAAGCGTTTGATTGGCATCCCGGGGGACAAGATTCAGATGATGGACGGCCGTTTATATATCAATGGCAAAATGGTTGAACGCAAAGATGCGCGCCCTTATATAGTGGCAACATTACCAAAATCTATGCGCAGTGTCGGTTATTATCGTGACAATATGTCAATCAAAGGCAATAAAATATGGGTTGATAATCAACCTGCTGACTTTAACTATACAATAGAATACAAGTCTGATGATTTTTGTAATATGTACAGCGGTGCCTGTGGCGTCTTTAATGCGACAGAATATACCGAAGTCTTACCTAATGGCGTGTCGCACAGCATAATTGAATTTACAGATTCTGCGCCGTTGGATAATACGCCTGAATTTACAGTGCCCGAAAACCACCTGTTTTTCATGGGTGACAATCGTGACAACAGCAACGACAGCCGCGGCGATGTTAGTTTTGTATCTCGTGACAATGTGTTAGGGCAGGTGTGGTTTATATGGTATTCGCATAATTACTATGCGCCAATGTTATCGCTGTGGTCTTGGGGTAATAAAATGCGCTGGGACAGATTTGGAATGGGTGTGAATTAAAATGAAAGAACTGGGATATATCTTCAAAGACAAATCTTTATTGGATTTAGCGTTAACCCAAAGTGGCGTTAATGCAGAAAAAAATAATGAACGGTTGGAATTTATTGGCGACCGTGTGCTGGGGTTAAGCGTTGCGGATTTGCTGTATAATATGTATCCAAACGAAAGTGAAGGCGAACTGGCGCGGCGTCATGCAATGTTGGTTTCAACAGAAACATTGGCGACTGTTGCGGGGCGTTTGGGTTTGGATAAATATTTGCGTCATGGCCATATGACAGCAGGGCGGGTCGCACACATATTGGCAAACGCGACCGAGGCGATTTTGGGTGCTGTTTATCTGGAATCGGGCTTTGATGCAGCGCGTGAAGTAATTGTTAACATATGGCGTGATTTGGCGGCGGCGGATATAGTTGCGCCAAAAGATCCAAAAACCGCATTACAAGAATTTGTTCAGCAATCTGATGCGGGAAATTTGCCTGTGTACGAATATTTTGATGCCGCAGGCGCGTCCCACAGCCCTGTTTTCAAGGTGTCTGTAAGCGCGATGGGGCATAGCGCAATGGGTACGGGGTCGTCTAAAAAGGCGGCCAGTGTTGCCGCAGCGGCCGCATTGTTGAAAAAACTTGCAAATTAAGGTTTTGCAGATTAAGATTACACACATAGTTAAATATAAGGAAAAAATATGTTTTCGATTTTATTAGTTTTATTGATAATCGTCGCAGTTATGATGATCGGTTTGATTTTATTACAAAAATCCGAAGGGTCTGGTATGTCTGGTTCTTCTGCAGCTGCGATGTTTGGCGGCGCGTTGACAGGGGCTGCGGCTGGAAACTTTTTGACCCGTGCAACAGCATGGTTGGCGACGATATTTTTTGTATTGTGTGCGGTTTTGGCGTTATTGGCGTCTAATTCTGCACCGCAAAATGCACAAAGTGAATTGCGTCAGGAAATTGTTCATCAGCAGGGCGAAGTGGCGCCTGTACAAAGTCCTGTGACAGAATAAAAAAATCCCCAATTTGGGGATTTTTATTTTGTTTTATTCAAATAATTAAGCGATATGTTTTTTACATTTTTGCACGCCCAGTCTGCTGGGTATGGATTTGCGCTGAATATTGTCAGTTTTTCATCTGCAACACCAAACGCGTTTATTTTTAAATTTGCATCACGATATATAAACAGTGGCTTGTGTTCTTTGTTAATCAGGTTGCGCTGAAAGTTAAAATCGCTGTTATTTTTTTTGATGATTTCTGTACAACTGTCGGCAATGTTTTTTGTGCAAAAGAATACAGGCGATGTGCAGCAAGCGCCGGATTTTTTAATGTTTTTTACAAACTCGTTTGTGTTTGTTGGTGATGTGTATCCCATTTTTTCATAGAATCCATAAGCCTTGCCCAGCGCTGTCAAATTTATGGATGTTGCATTGGTCGACATTGCGGTTTCGGCGGCGCCTAGCAATCGTGTGCCAATTCGCATTCCGTGATATTGTGGTAATACATACAAGTGTGATACATACGCGATCGCGCCTTTGACGTATCCGTTAATACAGCCGATCATTTCGTTGTTGTCATATGCGCCAAACGCAAAGTTGCAGGACAGTTTTTCCCAATACGTTTGAAACTGAATTTGGGCGTGCTCAATATATTCGCTATTAAGATTGTGTTGATATACTTCTTTCATAGTGAGTGATCTGATACGCAAAAAATCCCCCCAGATACCCGGGGTTGCTTGATTGAAAATAGGCAGTATGCTTATGTCTCTCATACTATATAATATAGTACACAATTTTCTGTTTGTCAATAATAGAGATGCGTTCCCAGCGCATCAAAATTGTTATGTGTTGCGTCTTTTATGACAATCATATTTTTGTCTGCAATCCATTTTTTTGATAATTGAATAGGAACTACTTTATCGTACTCTGCGACATAATGCGTTTGTGGTATTTGCGGCAATGTGTTCAGGTTTTTTGACTTGTGCAGTGGCGTATCATTAAAATGTTCGGTCCAGTCTTTGTGGTTTAAAACACCAGCAATAGTAATCCATTTTTGAATGTCTATATCTGGGTTTTCTTTTATAACCAGCCCCGAAATCATTGCGCCACCCGAATATCCAATCAGAACAACGGGGCGATTTTTTGCAATTTGTTTTATTGCGTCACGGACGGCGTTTACTGCGGATTCAGAAAAGCGTCCAACTGTCCAATCTTCAATGTTGCAGTTTGGCGACATAATATATTGGCATGGGCGTGCAATATATGCAACATTCGGGGCGGAATTGCCTGCCGCCAGATCTCGAACCAAGGTATTGTGCGGCGTTGGATTGTTGGTTGGGTTCCCGTATGCGTCAAAGGCGTGCCCATCGCCTTCGATATATATATGAACAGGGGACGCAGAATCTGTGTTTTTTTGATATGTTTGCAATGTAAAATCGTCTGTTTTTATGCGTTGGGGCACAAACTGGGGTGGTGCGACCCAGGTGGTTGTGCAGCCCGCTAAAATTAATGTAAAAAACAAATTTGTCGTTTTCATGCCTTGTTTATCAGGATAATCTGTAGTCAGAAAAAAATCAAAAAAATAATAGGTTGACAAAACGCTTGACAAAAAACGATTGTAGTTTAATAATTGCGTTAAAAGACAGAGGATTTATTATGGCAGATAAAAAGAAAATGAATGCGGCAACTCGTCGTGTAAAAAGTGGCAAAAAGATTCAGCCAAAAAAGACGCAGCGCCGGACAGGTTTTTGGAAACGTGTTTGGAATATTATCTGTTGGCCGTTTCGCAAACTGGCAAAGATTTGCCGCGCGATTTGGAAATGGATTTGTGGTTTGAATTTAATTGGGTTATTAAATGCGACATTACTGATTGCGATAATTGTATTGTTTACCATGCTGATTCTTGATTTTACAAAATGCGGCAAACGTTCAGTTGTAATAATGGCACCCGTTGCAGAGCAAACAATTCCAACATTGCCAATGAAAAACAAAACAGCAAATAAATCTGTAAATGTTGTTCCTGTAAAAAAGTATGAAATTGAAAGCGCAAAGCGTCAGGTTGCACAGCAAAAAAAACATTTTTCTGGCGATTTGATAATTGACAGTCGTGGCGCAGGCAAACTGTTGCAAAATCAGTCGCAGGTTGACGGGAATGTATATGTGCAAAATATGACCAAATACACATTGCCTTGTGATGTGGTTATTAATGGGAATTTATTCTTGCGCGACATTGGTTTATTGCAATTCTGTGGTGAATTTACAGTCACTGGCAATATTTATGTCAGTCCGCGTTCTACATTTGGCCCGATTCCAAAAACAGCGCGTATAGGCGGCTATGTCGTTTTATAAAAATGTCGCATTTTGCGACATTTTTTCATGGCGCAGAATGAAAAAAACATTTATAATTAATTTGTATAACAATAACCAAGGAAGGGAATTATGTTTGAAAAAATATTAAATGTTTTGGCAAAAAATTTGGGCTATACGGTCGTGTTGGCTGTTGCGGTTTTGTTGTTTGCTGTATTTTCTGATGGGCTGATTGCTGGCTTGATAACTGCGGTTTCTGCATTGTTGGTTTATACATGCGTTCAGGCGTTGTACCAGGAATACAAAAAAGAGCCTGCAAAAAAATCTGCGCCAGCTAAAAAAGCAACAAGTGCAAAAAAGAAAGCAAAGAAATAATAAAAATCTGCCAATTGGCAGATTTTTGTTTTTATCAAACTGTATTTTGTGATATAATAATAGGCATGAGAAAAAGAAATTTATTTATTTTGCCAGTATTATCATGTTTATTGGCATTGCCTGCGTCTGCTGATTGGCAGTATTCGGGCGTTTATGTTGGCGACGGTTGGTACGAAGATGACGGGTCTCGATTTGTGTTATCTGTCCGTGGTGGCGCGTCGATGGGGTTCGGTTCTATTAAAAACAAGGTTGGCGGCTTGGCAACCGATTTGTATCGTGGGCCAAATGGTGAAATTCAAACAGTTGGATATTGTGAACAAAACGATTGTTCCGATTGGGAATATGCCGGCTTTGTCGAATGGTCTGATTTGCCATCAGACAAAGATTTGGACAGTTTTTCATTCGCAGCGGGGGCCAGTGTGGGCTGGATCATGCCAAATCAACCACAGTGGCGATTTGAAGCGGGTTGGGATCACATTTCCAAAAGCGATTATAACGCGTCCCCAATGTTCAGCGGCGATGCAACAATCCAGGGCGGGGCGTTAAGCGGCGCCACATTGTCATTGGAAAGCGGTTCAGTTAATTCAGAAATTACGACCGATGTTATCAGCATAATGGCGTTTTATGATTTTTATTCTGGTTTACAGAAACCATTGGCTGCCGCGATTCCGTATGTTGGATTTGGGCTGGGGTATGCAGACACAAAAACCGTCTTGAATTTATCAGACCCGTATGGTGATATTTCGTATCAGGGCGAATTGGCGCAATATGGCGAAGTTGTTGATGGCGCAATTGAATTTTATAAATCTGAATACAGCACATCAAATGTTGCGGGTTTATTGGCGTTGGGCGTTTCGTACGGTGTGACAGAAACTATGTTTTTTGATTTTGGTGCGCGCTTGATGTATATCCCGCGTGTAAAGTGGGAACTAAGCAACGAAGATGGCAGCAAACATCGTGAATTCTTTGATGCAGAAAACCTGATATACGCAAATATTATGTTGGGATTGCGATTTGAATTTTAAAAAACGCCCGTCTGGGCGTTTTTTTATTTCTGAATAAAGTGAACGCTGTATTGTGGTTTTTTATCGTTCCCCAATGATGCGCGTATAACTTTATTTGATGCAACCTGAGCTGCGCGAACCAAGTTATTGCGGTCTTTGCGTTCGGCTTTGGTCAGGCCATCAATTGCCTTGGCGATTTCGATTTGAATTTGACGCTTCATAAACCCTGTTTCGTCTGTTTCAAACACGCCCGCGCTTGAAACTTCTGGCGCGCCCTTTAAAAATCCGCGTTTATCCACAGGCAGCGTGACAAATACCGCGCCATTAGACGCAATCTTTTTACGGTTTTTATATACTTGGTCGTTTGCGCTGCGTTCTGTTTCGCCTTCCATAACAACATAGCTGGTATCGATTGTTTCGGCAACATATGGTTCTGCGCCATCGCTGAACGCAATCATTTCACCATTGTGCACAACCATCATATGTTTTGCGCCACCGCGTTCCATTGCCATTTTTCCGTTCAGCATCTCATTAATATAATCGCCGTGCATTGGAACGGAAACTTGGGGATGAACCATATCATAAAATCTTTCCAATTCTGGTCGTCCTGCGTGACCGCTGGCGTGCAGATTGTCGGTGTCGAATATAGTATGTGTTTTAACGCCCATTCGTGCCAATTTGTTGTACAGGTGCGAAACATCCTGTTCGCGACCCGGAATAATAATAGCGCTGAAAACAACTGTGTCTGTTGCTTGCAGTTTCATTTCTTTTACCTGACCGTGGCACAGGCGGGTTAACATTGCGAATTTTTCCCCCTGAGAACCAGTTAAAAAGATTGCTTGTTTTTCAGCAGGCAAATCTTTGATTTCGCTGTGCAGATAAACATCGTCTTTCTTTAAATATCCCAGTTTAATGCCCATTTCGCGGAATTCTGGTAATCCGACATACGGTACAGGGTTTGGATTGCTGCGTTCTTTGATTGCCGCGACGCGACCTGCGCTTCGTGCGGCTTCGGCGAACATTTTGATGCGCGCCAAACTGCGTGAATAACCTGTCACAATAACGCGCCCAGGTGCATTTTTCATAATTTCTGTTAATGTGTCACGAACCTGTGTTTCTGTCACTTGCTTTGTTTGGCGTGAAGAATTTGTAGAATCGCACATACACGCCAATAATTTTGGGTCGGAACCAATTTCTGCCAATCTAGCAAAGTCTGTTGGCGCCTCGATTGGGATGTCGTCATTAAATGTCCAGTCGCCAGTATGCAGTATTTTACCTGCGCCAGTTTTGATGATTAACATCTGGGCCTCTGGAATACTGTGTGTCACATGGAAAGTTTCTATTTCAAATGGGTTTAAATCCAATGTTGCACCATTGTGGTCAAATTCAACAATGTCTTTATATGGGTCAAAGTCCATTTCGATGCCCGCAAAAGTCTGACGCAAGATTTCTGCAGGGAATCGTGTGCAGTAAATAGGTTTTCTAAATTTTGGCCAAATATATTTCAGCGCACCGATATGATCTTCGTGGCCGTGTGTTATAATAAAACCAACGACATCCTTTTTGCGTTTTTCCAACCATGTTGTGTCACAGTATTGAACATCACCGGCACCGATTTCTTCGTCCAAGAATCCCATCCCACAATCAACAATCAGATATTTACCTTTGTATTTATACAAGTACATATTCTGGCCGATGTGTTCCAATCCGCCCAACGCCATAAAGTACACTTTGTTATCGTTTGTATCTGCTTCGTGTTTAGGGGTGCCTTTGATAGCCTTTGGTGTTTTGGGTGTGGCACCTTTTTTTTGTTCTGTTTTCTTTTCTTTTACTTTTACCATTTATAATCCTTTTTAATGGTTATTGTTATGCACAGCCACTCAATTCATTGCCAATAAAGAAAGTCTGTCTTTATTCGTAGTGAATCTGTGACTGTGCGGCTTTATTGTCCCAGAAAACGCTGGGTAAATCTGTATGGATATATTCATATCCGATTTATAATCCCTGCTACAAATATAATGATAGTACAAAATTGTTTAAAATCAAGGGGATAAAGAGTGCAGGCAATTTTATCTGCCTTTTAAAATTCTGGCTTTGTTTTTATCCCACTCGCGCTGTTTGATTGTTTCGCGTTTGTCGACCTTGTTTTTACCATATCCGATACCCAATAAAACCTTTAATTTTCCACGATTGTTGAAATACAGTTTTAATGGTACAATTGTTGCGCCTTTTTCCTGTAATTTTCCAATCAGTCGGTTAATTTGGTTGCGGTGCAGTAATAATTGACGGCTGCGTCTTTCATCAAAGTTCACGATGCGTGCCGCAGTTGGTAATTTTTGAATCTCGACCCCGGCCAGAAATAAATTGTCCCCACGGCGTTGCACAAACCCGTCAACAATTGTCACCAACCCATATCGAATAGATTTAATTTCAGCCCCAGTCAATGAAATCCCGGCTTCTATTGTGTCTTCAATAGAATAACTGAACCGCGCCTTGCGATTTTCAGAAACCTGACCAAATTTTATAATATTTCGTGCCATTTTACATTTGTATTTTTGGATATAAATTTTTTACATTTTCCATCAGTATAGTTTCCAATTCGTCTAATTGCAAATTTTTAATATCTGCCAGCACGCGTGCTGTTTCAACAACCATATATGGTTCACATGTTTTCCCGCGGTGTGGCACAGGTGCGCAATATGGCGCATCGGTTTCGATAACAATTCTGTCTGTTGGGATTTTTGCAAATGTTTCGCGTATCTCGGCAGAATTTTTAAAAGTTAAAATACCGCTGGCTGAAAAGAAAAATCCACGGTCCAGCATTTTTTTTGCTAAATTCCACGAACTGGTAAAGCAGTGCATAACACCGCGTACATCGCCCTTTAAAATTGCTGCTGTATCTTCTTCGGCATCACGGGTATGAATTGCCACGGGCAGAGCGTTTCTTTTTGCTATTTCCAACTGCTGTTCAAACAGTTTAATTTGTTCGTGGCGTGTATCAGCACTGTAATGATAATCCAGCCCAATTTCGCCAACGCCAACAACGCACGGTTTTTGCAATATTTCATCGGTTATACAACTATCTGCATCCACAGGCGCAGATTCAGGATGAATTCCGATTGTGCAGTATATATTGTCATACAGGTTTGCGATTTCGATTGCCTGGGCAATGTCGCCAGGCGCTGCGGTTGGGCAAATCATAATACCAACGCCTGCATCTGTTGCGCGCGATATAACATTTTCAATTCCGTCTGTGTATCTGTCGGTCAAATGGCAATGAGTATCTATAAACATTTTTTTATTTCCATAATAATTTTAAAAACGCCAATTTCGGGTTCTAAATACAAATTTTTAATATCTGCAATTGCGTGTGTGACATTTGGATAAAGTTCTGCCAACCCAAAATTCGCAACCGCATCCAACAGAATATCATAAAGGGCAGGGTCGCCTGCAATTTTTTTTGCCAACGCCATAATATCGCCACTGTTTGCGCGTGCGTTTTGTAATAAATCAATCAGTTCCGCATAAATTGCATCGCCCCCGGATGTTTTTAGCGCAGCGATATTACCAAAACTGCCATTTGACAGGCGCAGCGTTTCAGTGCTTATATCATCTTCGGGCATAAATTTAACGCACAGTTCGCGCAACTGTGATATGTTTAATGGACGCATTTTTTCAACCCGCGCGCGCGACCGCACAGTTGGTAAAACATTTGCTAATTGATGAACAACCAACAGAAACAGTGTTTTTGCAGGTGGTTCCTCCAACAATTTCAAAATAGCATTTGATGCAGATTTATTTAATTGGTCAACAGAATCAATCAATACCACACGCCAATCGCCTGACATAGATGACATCTGCATTTTATCAATCATTGCGCGAACGGTATGCACAGAAATAACCTTGCTGTCAGTTTTTTGTTTTCCGTTTTGATCGATATTTCTGTCTTGGTCAATTATGAAAAAGTCACCGACATTACCATAAACCATTTTCGCAATTTTGTACGCCAATGTTGCTTTGCCAATTCCCTTTGAACCCGCCAACATCCACACAGGATGTATAGGTCGTACATCGCGTTGGTTCCACGCAACAATAAAGTTGTTTAATGTATCTGTATGCCCAACCAGATATTCATTATCCATTGGGTGTGGAAATTCATATGCAGAACGGGTTTTCTTTTTAGGCGCCATTTTACAACCCCAACATTACTTTTATATTTTTTATTACGCGTCCAAAGAATTGAGTTTTTGAAACTTTGTTTTTTGCGACCAACGGCGCGCGTGCAATTTCGCGACCGTTTTGTTGTGCGATCAGAAAACCGACTTCATCACCTGCCTGAATTGGGGCGGACAAAGGTTCGTCAAAGCGCGCCAACACACGAATATTTTTCAGCCCATCTTTTTTGTCGACAGTAATAGCAAAAGGTTTACTGACAGTTGCGGCCACTGTTGGCTGACGACCATACCACACAGGGATTTGTGTGACTTCGTCCCCTGGCACAAAGAAAGTTTTGCCTGTTGTGTTTGCGTATCCATATTCCAGCAACTTTTTCATTTCTGCGGCCAACGCATCGTGTCCTTTGCCGTTAAATCCGTTGATGATGCCTATTAATCTGCGACCGCCTACCTTGGCGCTGGCGACCATGCCGTATCCGCCGTCGTTTGTATGCCCGGTTTTCAGGCCGTCTGCACCACGCATATTGAACAACAGTTTGTTATAGTTTACCATATGTGTGCGTCCCCATTCGCGGCACCAATCTGTTTTATGTTCTTTGAATTCAAATCGTTTGGTCGCGAACATCGGATAAATTTCACTGTGTTCAGAAATAATATGCGCTGCCAACATTGCCAGTTCACGACTTGTCATCAGATTGTTTGGGTCGGGCAAGCCGCTGGCGTTCCCAAACGAAGATTGTTCCATACCGATACTGCGCGCTTTATCAGTCATCTTTTTGGTAAACGCAATTTCAGAACCAGCCAAGTGTTCTGCAACCACGACAGATGCATCGCCCCCAGACAACACAATCAGTCCCAATATCAAATCCTGCACGGTAATGGTCTGACCTGCAACTAAACATATTTTGCTGGCAGGATACCATTCAGGACGATTATAGTCTGCGTTTTCACCAACTGTAATTCTGGTATCCATGTTCAGGTTCCCGGCCTTGACTTCGTCGAACAACACAGCCAATGTCATTAACTTTATCATTGATGAAGGCGGCATTAATTTGTCGGCATTTTTTGCAACAATCTCGGCCCCAGAATCAAAGTCAATCAAAAACGCAGATTTTGCGCGTGTCTGGAATTCCGCATTTACGGTTCCTGATATTGATATTAAAAATAAAGCAAATAAAATCTTTTTCATAAAACAGATACTAGCAATTATAAAACTTATTTCCAACAGATTTTTTTATTTTTCTGTCGTCGTGTGTACCGACCACAAAAAAAACGCCCGTTTGGGCGTTTTCTTACATCATCGGGGGCATTCCACCACCCATTTGTGGTGCATTTGTTTTTTCTTCTGGAATTTCCGTCATAACTGCCCCGGTTGTCAGCATTACGCCGGCCGTACTTGCCGCCGCAGCGATGGCTGTTTTTACAACCTTGGCGGGGTCAATAATCCCAGCCGCCATCATGTCAACATATTCGCCGGTCTGGGCATTGTATCCAAAATTATAATCCTTGGATTCCATAACTTTGCCAACAACAATTTCGCCAGACATACCTGCATTTTCTGCAATTTGTGCACATGGCGCAACGATTGCACGGCGTACAATATCGATGCCGACATTTTGGTCTGTATTTGCGCCGGTTAATTTTTCCAATGCGCTTGTTGCGCGTACCAGTGCAATACCACCGCCTGCAACAATTCCTCCGGCAACTGCTGCGCGTGTTGCAGCCAATGCATCATCAACACGGTCTTTCTTTTCTTTTACTTCGACTTCGGTCATTCCGCCAACTTTGATAACGGCAACTCCGCCGACCAATTTGGCCAATCTTTCAGACAGTTTTTCGCGGTCGTAATCGCTGGTCGTTGTCTGAATCGCAGCGCGAATTTCATCAGCGCGTGCAGCGATTGCAGATTTGTCGCCACCACCATGTGCCAACAATGTAGAATCTTTGCTGACAACGACTTTTTTTGCGCTGCCCAATACTGCAGGTGTGATGTTTTCAAATGTCATTCCCATATCATCAGAAATAACAGTTGCGCCTGTGACGATTGCAATATCTTTCAGCATTTCTTTGCGTCTGTCGCCAAACCCAGGGGCCTTTACTGCGCAAACTTTCAATCCGCCACGCAGACGATTTAATACCAATGTTGCCAACGCTTCGGATTCGACATCTTCGGCGATAATCAACAATGGTTTACCAGATTGTGCGATTGGTTCCAGAATAGGCAACAATGCCTGTAATCCTGTAATTTTCTTTTCAGAAACCAAGATGTGTGCGCCATCCAGTTCTGCCAACATTTTTTCGCTGTTTGTCACAAAGTATGGCGACATAAAACCTTGGTCAAATTGCATGCCTTCGACGACATCAATCTCTGTGTCCAGGCCTTTTGCTTCTTCAACGGTGATAACGCCTTCTTTGCCAACGCGTTCCATTGCGTTCGCGATTTTTTCGCCGATGTCAGAATCGCTGTTTGCAGAAATAGTTGCGACCTGTGCGATTTCTGCGCTGTCTTTGACAGGGCGTGCATGTGCATCAATATCAGCAATAACTGCCGCAGTTGCCATATCGATACCGCGTTTTACATCCATAGGATTCATACCCGCCGCGATAACACGACGACCTTCACGGATAAGTTTTTGTGCCAATACTGTTGCGGTTGTTGTTCCATCGCCTGCATCGTCGCCCGCTTTTTTTGCAACTTCTTGAACCATACGCGCGCCGATATTTTCCTGGGGATCTTTCAGTGATACTGCCTTTGCAACAGTCACCCCGTCTTTGGTTGCAACAGGCGCGCCATAGGATTTTTCAATAACGACTGTGCGCCCCTTTGGCCCCATAGTGATTTTAACAGCGTTTGCCAATTTGTCGACCCCTGCCGCCATTTTTTCTGTATCAAAAATAATATCTTTTGCCATTTTTTTGTTTTCCTTTGCTTATTCCAAAATCCCCAGAATATCTGTTTCTTTGATTAAGACATAATCACGCCCATCTATTTTAACTTCGTTTGCGGACGCGGCCCACTTTGCGAACAATATTGTGTCGCCTTCTTTAACGGTTAATGGGGTTAATTTTTCGCCATTATAAATACCGTCGCCCACAGCGATAACCCGCCCACGCGATGGTTTTTCTTTGGCATTATCTGGGATAATAATTCCGCCTGCCGTGATATTTTCTTCTTCGATTCTTTCCAGCAGAACATAATTGTGTAAAGGTTTAAACATATACAATCTCCTTTAACTTTAAAACCTGTGTCATTGATATAGTCTAAAAAATGTTGATTTCAAGTCTATATTTTAATATTCTGAAACAGAAAAACAAGGGGAATAAAAATATGTACGATAAAAACAATGTATTTGCAAAGATAGTTCGGGGCGAAATTCCAACAAATAAAATTTGTGAAAACGCGTATGCGTTGTCTTTTTATGATGTTAATCCTGTGGCGAAAACACATGTTTTGATTATTCCAAAGGGCGAATATGAAAATATGTTTGATTTTTTACATAATGCGTCCACGGACGAACATGCGGCTTTTTGGGATTGTGTCAAAGATACAGCGCACAAAATGAAATGTGATGATGCGTGCAATTTGATTGCGAATGTTGGTCGTGGGACTTTCTTTTATCAAAGCGTTCCGCACTTTCATTTACACATAATTGCCGGTGAAAAACTGCAAGATTTTGCAGATATGGCTCAGTAAACTATGCGTATTACAGTCCGTGTTATTCCGCGTGCAAAAATAAATCGGGTTGAAATTCAACCCGATGGTGTTGTGCGCGTTCACACAACAACTGCGCCAACAGATGGCAAGGCAACAAATGATGTAATAAAAATGCTGGCTGAACATTATAAAGTGCCCAAAACCAGCATTAAACTTATTCGCGGTGCAACATCGCGCGATAAAATATTTGAAATTTAAAAATTCAAAATTTGTTGTGTTAATTCTTCGACGGAATCAGCGTTGAACATAGCGTACCCTTCCATTGTGCTGATAAAGCCGTTTTTCATCATATGCTCAATCATTTCTGCCAATGGTGCCCAGAAGTTTCCAGTATTCAAAAAGAACAGTGGTTTATTGGTTTCACCAATTTGTTGCATCGTCATAATGTCGGTCAGTTCATTCAGTGTACCAATTCCACCCGGCAAAATAATAAAAGCATCAGACATTTCGAACATTGTTTGTTTTCGTTCATTAACGCCATCCACGATTTGCAATTCGATTCCTTCGTGTGCGGGCTCTTGTAATGCGATAACATCGTTTGTTGAAACACCACGCACATCGCCACCATTTTCCAGTGCTGCGCCTGCAACTGTACCCATCAGTCCGACATCGCCACCGCCAAATACCATACGAATACCGTTTTTTGCCAACATTTCGCCCACGGCGTGTGCGTCTTTTGCGAATTGTGGGTTGTTTCCAAATTGATGTCCGCAGTAAACTGCGATTGATTTTAAAGTTTCTGCCATTTATTTTTCCTTTATTTTTCTAAATTATAGCATAAAATAATCAAACAATGAACGAAAAGTTTTTGGATTTTATTCGTAAATACCAAGGTTCGCGCCTGGCTGTTGCGGTCAGTGGCGGTGTTGATTCTGTATGCTTGTTGTATTGGTTGTCTGAATTAAATATGAACATAACAGCCCTGCATGTCAACCATGGATTGCGCGTTGCCGCGGATACAGAAACACAATATGTTGCGGATTTATGTAAAGAATTGAATATTCCATGCCAAATTTTCTATTGGTCTGGGGACAAGCCTGAATCAGGACTAGAGGCAGCCGCCCGTGACGCACGCTATAAATTTATGACAGATTGGTGCACAGAAAATAATATAGACGCATTGGTTGTTGCGCATCAGGCCGATGACCAGATTGAAACATTTTTAATGAATTTGGCGCGGGGCAGTGGGGTTGTTGGACTGTCTGCAATGCAGCCTGAAACATATCGTGACGGGGTTAAAATTATCAGACCGTTATTAAATGTTTATCGTAGGGAGTTAGTCGATTATTGTCAGAAGAATAAAATTAAATACTTTTTTGACGAAATGAACGATGATGAAAATTATACCCGTGTAAAAATTCGTAAAAATCGTCATTTGCTGTCCGACAAGTTGGGAATTACAGATGATCGAATTTTATTGGCGGTTGAAAACCTGTCGCGCACCCGTAATGCGCTGGATAATGATGTGTCGGCACGGGTTGCAGATGTCCTGTACGATGGGTATGCATTGTTTACAGATTCTTTTCTATTTGACCTGCCACCTGATATTGGTTTAAAGTGTCTGGGTGTGTTAATACAAACGATTGGGGGGGATGATTATCAGCCGCGCTTGAATTCGTTGATGTTTGCACTAAGTAAATTAAAGTCAGATTGTAAATTTACATTGGGGCATTGTACAATTCGGCGATTCAAAAATCAGATTTTAATTGTTCCCGAAGGCGCAAAAACAAGTATCAGGAAGAAAAATGAAAAACTTAAAAGACTTGCACAAAAAAAACAATAATCAAATTAACTCTAAAAAGCGCGACAGGGCATCAATGTTTTTGGCGTTGTTTGCGGTGTTGTTTATTGCCGTTGGCGCGTTTGTGTTTAAAAATGGTGGCGTGTCGGGTACGCCAATGTTGGGGACAAACCCATCGCGTCCTGTGGAATTATCTTTTTCAGATATATTAAGACGCGCATCAGATATTAAAACAATGACAATAAATGGCGACCACGCAACGGGCGTGTTGGCGGACGGTACAAAATATACCGCCACAATCACATACGACCCAGAAATGTTGGCTAAATTATCAGAAAGCGGCACCGCAATTACAATTGATACATCAAAAACTTGGTTTGAATCGATTGCGACATTTGCACCATTGTTGTTGACTTTGTTGTTTATATTCTGGTTGGTTCGTGGTTTTCGTCGTGGTGGTGCAGGCGGCATTGGTCGCAGTCTAATCAATCAAAATCCGACCAAGATTGCCACAGGCAAACCAAAGACAACATTCAAAGATGTTGCAGGTATTGATTCTGAAAAGCAGGAATTGTCTGAAATTGTCGACTTTTTAAAGAATAAAGACAAGTATAAAAATCTGGGGGCGCGTGTGCCGCGTGGTGTTTTGCTGTCGGGTTTGCCGGGCACGGGTAAAACATTGTTGGCGCGTGCAATCGCAGGCGAAGCAGATGTTCCGTTCTTTGCGGCATCAGGCTCTGATTTTTCAGGTATTATTGTTGGTTTGGGCGTTGCAAAAATCAAAGAGATCTTTGATATGGCAAAGCGTAATGCGCCATGCATATTATTTATTGATGAAATTGATGCAATCGGTCAGAAACGCTCGACACATTCATATAACGATCAAGACCGTGAACAGACCTTGAATCAGTTGTTGATTGAAATGGACGGTTTTGCGAATGACACAGGTATTATTGTTATTGGGGCGACTAACCGTGTAGATATGCTGGATCCTGCATTGTTGCGCCCAGGTCGCTTTGACCGCCAGGTATATATTGAGTTGCCTGATATGTCTGGTCGCCGTGAAATTTTAGATTTATATGCCAAAAAGGTTAAAATTGCATCTGATGTAAATCTGCAAGATTTGGCTCGTGGTACAACTGGTTTTTCTGGCGCAGATTTGGAAAATCTGTTGAACGAAGCAGCATTACACGCGGTTCGTAATGGTCGTAATGAAATTACAGCAGATGATATCGAAGAAGCGCGCGATAAAATTATTATGGGACCACGCAAAATCCGCAAAATGCGTCCCGAAGATATTAAATTAACTGCCTATCACGAAGCGGGACATGCATTTGTCAGTTTGATGTATGCTGATATCACAGATCCAATTCACAAAGCAACAATTATTCCACGCGGTCGTGCGTTGGGTATGGTTCAGCATTTGCCAATTGATGACAAAGTTTCGATGACATTGGCCGAAGTTCGTGCGAATTTATCAATCGCATTGGCTGGGCGCAGCGCCGAAGAAATCTTCTTTGGTTCTGACAAAATCACAACTGGTGCAGAAAGCGATATTGCGATGGCAACCCGTTTGGCGCGTTATTCTATTACAACAGCCGGTTTGTCTAAAAAGATTGGTTTGGCTGCGATTAATCAGGTTGGAACATTTGGTGTTCGTGGTGCGCTGGAAAACGCGTCTGAAAAAACAGCAGAATTGGTTGATAATGAAATCAAGGCCTGGTTGGATGCGGCGCACAGTGATGCAACTAAACACTTGGTTAAAAACAAAAAGACTGTTGAAAAATTGGCAGACGAATTGTTAAAACGCGAAACATTAACCGGCGAAGAAATTCGTGAAATTGTATTCGGAAAAACAAAACAGAAAACCGCAAAAAAGACGGTCAAAAAAGATGCATCAAAAACTAAAAAATAATAAATTCGATTTGCTGCAAATGCCACCACATAATACACAATCTGTGGTGGTTTCTGTCGGCAAAGATTGTGTTATTTTTGACCCATGGGGCAGTGTGGATGATTGGGCAAAATATCTGGACAGTCATAATTTAAAATTGCGTGCGATTTATGTGACGCACGGGCATCCTGATCATATTGCAGCGGCACCTAAATTGGCCCAGAAATATAATGTAAATTGGTATTTACACAACGGTGATTTTCGTCTTGTTGGATGGGGTAATGATTTGCTGACTTATTTTAATTTGCCACCAATAACACTAGACGATGTCCGCCCAACCGCCCTGGATTTGTCGCGTACAGAAATTTTGCCAGGTGTCTTTATGGATGTTGTCGAAACGCCTGGGCATACACCTGGTGGTGTGGCATATTATTTCCCGGATGAACAGGTTATAATTATTGGGGACACAATATTCCAAGAATCTATTGGTCGTTATGATTTGCCAGGCGGCGACAAGAATATGTTGTTCCGGTCTATTTCTGTAATTGCGGGTATGAATTTACCGCCTGATACCGAAGTAATACATGGGCATGGTATGGCGACAACAGTTGATTGGTTGCAAAAAAACAATCCGTATTTTCATAACTAAAAAAACGCCCCGTTTTGGGGTGTTTTTTATCGCTGTTTTTCTTTCAAGAACCAGTCGATGGCAACTGGTGCGGCGGCTGTTGGTCCGCGCTGTTGATTATAGTGGCTTGCAGGGTTTTTATCGTATGGTGCGCGGTGTCCAGAAAATTTTTCATAATAAATCTGGCCAATTCGCATATATGGATATACAACAGTTGGATACAATGTTTTTATTTCCAGTGTCCATTGCCCACAGAATCCATCATCGCCGCGCCCAGCAGTGTGATGATTTAAGATAAAATTGCGCCCAATACTTGATTTTCCATCGATATAAGGAAACAAATTGCGTGTTTCTGTATATTCTAGTGTTGTGCCCAAGTATCCAATAAGTGGCGACAAAATCAATCCTGTTTCAGGAATTTTAATTTCTGTCGTTTCGTGATGCTCTGGATTTGTTGGGTCGATTAAGAATTTTGGGTTTGTTGGGTTAAATTCGTAGTTTTGAGTTTTAAATAAAAAATAGGTTGTCTCATTTTCGAACCAATCACGCATATCATGTGATTTTATGTCGCCCTTGTATTCAATCGCAGGTTTCATACCGTGTGGAATTGTATGTGTGTATACGCGCAAAGTATTGTCCAGATGCAAGTCATAGCTGTTTGATCCCAAACAGCGTAAATCGAACGGTTCGATGACAATGTCTGGCAAACCAATTTTCATATCTGTTGCTTTTTTATAAATTTCTGGTCCAGTTAATTGCATTGTAAAAATCCTTTGTTTTTTATCTGTATCACATATGTCGGAATATGCAAGATTTTTGTTCACTTTTGAAATTAGTGTGCTATCGTTAAACACATGACAGAAAAAACATATTCAGGCTTTGTTGCGATAATTGGTCCAACAAATGCCGGCAAAAGTACATTATTAAATCAAATTATGGGGCAAAAGGTTTCCATTGTTTCGCACAAGGTTCAGACCACACGAACCCGTCTGCGTGCGGTGAAAATGGTTGGCCCGCGCCAGTTGATATTTGTCGATACCCCCGGTGTTTTCAAGCCATCACGCCGATTGGACAGGGCGATGGTTGCTGCTGCGATGGATGCGGTATCTGATGCCGATGCGGTATTGCTGTTGATTGACGCACAAAAGGGTATAACCGAAACAATTCGTGCATTGGCGGAAAAAATTGCCGATCGTCCAAACATCTTTGTCGCATTGAACAAGGTTGACGCGATTCCAAAACTGGAATTATTGCCAATGGTGGCAGAAATTTCTGAAATGGCGCCATGGCGCGAAATCTTTATGATTTCGGCATTGAAAAATGACGGCATTGATGCGATGTTAAAATCGTTGGCCGATGTTATGCCGGAAAGCCCATACTTGTTTGATACAGTTGATGCGCCCGATGTGCCTGATGAATTGTATTTGGCGGAATTGACCCGCGAAAAGATTTATAAATACATCCACCAAGAATTGCCATACCATATCAATGTTGTGACAGAGCGCGTTGATGTTGATGACGAAGGCGTATTGGATATTTATCAAAAAATTGCTGTTCGTAATGACGGGCATAAAAAGATTGTTGTTGGTCGTGGTGGGGAACAGTTAAAACGCATTGGTACCGCTGCCCGTCATGATATTCAGGATCAGTGGGGTGTAAACGCGCGTCTGCATTTGTTTGTGCGTGTAGAGCCAGATTGGGAAGAAAAAGCAGAAAACTATATTGACCAAGGTTTAGATTTCGGAAAATAATTTACAATGTTGACTACATCTGATTTTGATTTTGATTTGCCAACAGATTTAATTGCGTCACATCCATTGCCACAACGCGATGCGTCGCGTATGTTGGTGGTTCGGGGCAGGGCGCAAGAAGACAAACAGATTCGCGAATTTCTGGATTTTTTACAGCCTGGTGATGTTGTTGTTTTTAATAATTCGCGTGTAATTCCTGCGCGATTCATGGCGGACGGGAAACACGAAATCACATTGCATACAGAAACAGATGATGGGTGTTGGTGGGGACTGTGTAAAAAGTTCGGCAAAATAAAAGTTGGCACAATTTTGGCATTGGATGACGGCACTCAGATACAGGTTGTTGATATCGATGAAGAAAGTGGTTTGAAAATAAAATTCCTGTGTGAAAATACCTTTGATGTTTTAAACCGTGTTGGCAAAATGCCATTGCCACCATATATGAAACGCGAAGAACAATCTGCGGACCGAGAACGTTATCAGACGGTGTATTCTTCTCCTTTGGGGTCTATGGCTGCCCCGACAGCGGGGTTGCATTTTACAAATGAAATGTTGGATGAAATTCGCGCGCGTGGTGCAAAAATTGTAAATGTCACATTACATGTTGGGGCAGGTACTTGGATGCCTGTTAAAACCGAAGATTTATCTCAACATAAAATGCACAGTGAATGGTGCTGTGTCACACCCGAACAGGCAGATGTTATTAACAATGCAACGCGTGTAATTGCTGTTGGTACAACTTCTATGCGCACATTGGAAAGTGCCGCCCGGGATGCTATGGACGGTCAGCGTGTTGCACCAATTTGCACAAACACATCGATATTCATTACACCAGGGTATCGGTTTCGTGCAGTCGATGTTTTGTTAACTAATTTTCATTTGCCAAAATCTACATTGTTTATGCTGGTTTCTGCGTTTGCAGGCCTGCCAGAAATGAAGGCTGCGTATAAACACGCAATCGATGAACAATACAGATTTTTCAGTTATGGCGATTGTTGCCTGTTATTTAAAAAGGATGAATAAAAAATGGCGCTGAAATTTAATTTGATTGCAACAGACGGTAATGCGCGTCGCGGTTCGGTTGAAACTGCGCATGGTACATTTCAAACGCCTGCGTTTATGGCGGTTGGTACGGCGGCTACGGTCAAGGCATTGACAATGGATCAGGTTCGTGCAACCGGGACACAGGTAATTTTAGGCAACACATATCATTTGATGATGCGTCCAGGTGGTGATTTAGTTGAAAAAATGGGTGGTCTGCATAAATTTGGTGGATGGCACGGCCCAATTTTGACAGACAGCGGTGGCTTTCAGGTTATGTCATTGTCTACCCTAACAAAAATGAGTGAAGAAGGCGTTCAATTTACATCGCACTTTGACGGCGGCAAAAAGCATTTTTTGCGTCCCGAAGATTCTGTTCATATTCAGCATCAGTTGGATTCTAATATCACAATGGTGCTGGACGAATGTTTAAAGTTGCCTGCGCCCCGCGAACGGGTTGAAAAAAATGTTGATATGGTGACTCGTTGGGCAAAGCGCAGTAAAGATGCCTTTGTTGACAGACCTGGATACGGTATTTTTGGAATTGTCCAAGGCGCAGATTTTCCAGATTTGCGTGAAAAGTCAGCCCGCGCATTGGTAAATATTGGTTTTGACGGATATGCTATTGGCGGTTTGGCTGTTGGCGAACCGCAAAGCGTAATGTTTGATATGATTGCTGCAACAACACCTTTATTGCCAACGGACAAGCCGCGTTATTTAATGGGGGTTGGAACGCCATTGGATATATTGGGTGCGGTCGAGCGTGGTGTTGATATGTTTGACTGTGTAATGCCAACGCGTGCGGGTCGTACAGCTCAGGCGTTTACGCGTCATGGTACTATGAATATGCGCAATGCGCGTTTTCGTGAAGACAATTCTCCATTAGATGATAAATGCGGATGTCCTGCGTGTAAATTATCACGCGCATATATTCATCATTTGATTAAGTGTAATGAAATATTAGGTGCGACTTTATTAACCCAGCATAACTTGTGGTTCTATCAGGATTTGATGCGCGATATCAGAACAGCAATAGAGCAGGGACGCTTTGTCGAATTCAAAAACGAATTTATTAAAAACTATACGGGTGAAAACAAAAATGACTAAGAAAAAAGACATAAATCCAAAATTGCAACTGTCGATGCAGGACAAAGTATATCTGGCGGTTGCACAAAGTCAGGCAGACAAATTGGTGTTTATTCATGCACTGGTTTGTCGTCGTGAATTTGGCGGAACATATAAATTGTTTCCAGAAGAAGAAATAATGACATTTACAAACCGTTCTGATGCGGGGATATATTACCAGACATTGTTGCAAATTCAGAAAGTTCAGCAACAGTCGACGGTTAGTGCTTTGTTTGATTACAACAAAGAAGCTATTGCTAAATTTAATTCGTGCGAACGATAAAAATCTTGCATTAATTACGCATAACATATTAAACTTTGATTAAAAGGAGAATCAAAATGCCAAAGAAAAAGAAAGAAGTCGAAGTTATTGATATGGGCGGGGTTAAAACCGTTAAAAAGAAACAGTCGGTTGTCACATGGACAAAACGCATATTTGCGATTGTGACGGTAATTTGGCTTGCGCTGGTTGTATGGTTCCCATTGCATGTAAAAAACACTTATTCTGCACCGATAAAAAAGTCTATTGTTGTGTCAATGTTCTTTGATTTACAACGCAGTATTGTAAAACAATATGAAGCATTATTAGACGGTGTTGCAAAATCAATTAATCTGGAAAAGCCAATTGCAACTGCGATTGATAAAGTAAAGATGGCAGAAAAGGCTGTTGATAAAGTGACAGACACAACCGCAACCGCCAAGGAAAAGACAGCAGCTGTATCTGAAAAGACCAGTGGTGTTAAAAAATTGACAGGTTTGGCAAACAAATTTGGTATAAAAACAGACGGTGTCGACAAGGCAGTAAATGAAGTAGACAAAGGTGTCGAAAAAGCAAATAAAACAATTGCGTCAGTTGATAATACAGCGAACAAGGTTAATCAACAGTTGGATAAAATAAAGACAGATTTGACCCGTGTGGCTCAAACGGAAATCGATGCTGCGCTGGATGCTGCAATTAAAAAGTCTTTGGACAAACAGTCGGGCGGTCTGGGCACAACATTGCTGACAAACTATGGAATTAAACATGTTTATCCGTGGCGTCCATCCAGTTGGCCTGTTGCAACCAAGATTTATAATGATTTGGCATCGTCTGATGTTTCAACAATCACAATTATCACAAATACAGTTGATAAATATTTTGGCTATGTCGCATGGGGCTTGGTAATTGCTGCATGGGCAATTGGTTTGTATATCTGGTTGTTTATGTCTAAAAAGGTCAAAGCGATTATAAAACCATTTAATGTTTGTCCGCGTTGTGGTCATACATATGCAGACAAACGCACTGCGCTGGGGCTGTTAAAGGTATTTCAACCGTGGAAGTGGTTTTAATTTAGGGGGCGCGTATGCAAGAACAGCGGGTACAAATTACGAACAGCAGCAGATTATTAATTATTCTGTTCGCTGCGATGGTTGCATTTGGCACATGTGCCCGTATGTCGCAGTATCAGCAAGAAAATGAATTGCGTGCGAAACAATTGGAATACCAAAAAAAGCAATACGCATTGGATTCGTTGCGGTTTGAATATATGAAAATGCATAAAAAATAAAAAAAGGTAAAAAAAGACTTGCAATCGCAAAAAATATGTGTCAATATATACGACGCAATGCGAGCGTAGCTCAGTTGGCTAGAGCGCAACCTTGCCAAGGTTGAGGTCGAGGGTTCGAGCCCCTTTGCTCGCACCAAAATTTTAAAAACCACCCGTTTGGGTGGTTTTTTGATTTTGTCGGCAAAGGGGCGAGTTGCGAGGCGAGGGAACGAAGTTCCCGAAGTACTTTGCGAGCACCAAAATTTGTATGCAAGAACAAATAGTGGCTTTTTTGCTTTACTTTCAATAAAATGTATATATAATATCGTAAAGAAAATAAACAGGATGCATAAAAAAATGAATTTGTTAGTTAAACGTTTTAATTAATAAGTGCGACCAACAGAAAATAAACTGCGGGCGCACTTTTATGCGTCCGTTTTTTAAATACAAAACACAAGGGAACAAAAAAATGGCAGAAAACACAACACCAATATCAACAAACGAACTGACTGCGCGTTTGCAAAAGGCTGAAAACATCAAGGCTCGTGATGGGGTTGTTTGGAAAGACAAATTTGAACGCACACATACAATCGAAGCTGCACGTGAATTGGCTGATGATACACCTGTGAAATTGGCTGGGCGCGTCACAGCATTGCGTTGGTTGGGCAAATTAATGTTTGGCCGTATTTATGACATCAATGGCGAAATTCAGTTTTCTATGTCCCGCGAAGAATTGGGTGAAGAAAATTACAAATTTATGAAGGCAAATGTTGACTTGGGTGACTTTATTGGTATTACAGGCGTTTTGTATCATACGACTGCCGGCGAATTGACAGTCAAGGTATCAAATTATGAAATTTTGGCCAAGGCCTTGCGTCCATTGCCAGAAAAATATCATGGTTTGACAGATGTGGAAACCAGATATCGTCAGCGTTATTTAGATATTATTTCTAATCCAGATGCACGCAATGCGTTATTGGGTCGTTTTAAAATGACGCAATATTGGCGTGATTATATGAACAGAAATGGTTTCTTGGAAATTGAAACACCAGTATTACAAAACATTGCATCTGGTGCGGCTGCGCGTCCATTTACAACGCATCACAACGCGCTGGATACAGATTTTCAACTGCGTATTTCCCCAGAATTATTCTTGAAACAGGCAATTGGCGCAGGTTTTGACCGCGTTTACGAAGTGGCCAAGGATTTCCGTAACGAAGGTATGGATGCAACTCACTTGCAAGAATTTACAATGGTTGAATGGTATGCTGCGTATTGGGATTTCAAAGATAATATGAAATTCACATGGGAATTGATTCAAGAATTGTTGATGAAGTGCCGTGGTACATTACAGATTGAATACCAAGGCACACCATTGGATTTCAGCAAATATGAGATGTTGGATTACACAGCCAAGATGAACGAATTCTTTGGGTGCAATATCTTGGACTTTGACGATGTCGATGTTCTGCGTCAAAAACTGGTTGACGAAGGTATGTTCCCGATGGCTGAATTGGAAGATTTAAAATCAATCCCAACATTGGTTGACTATGTTTACAAGCGCAAAATCCGTGGCAGTATTGTAAACCCAACATTCTTGTATAACTATCCTGCATATATGGTTCCATTGGCGCGCCGTAATGATGCGGACAATCGCAGAATTGATATGTATCAGTTGTTGGTATGCGGTGCGGAAATCTGCAAGGGGTATTCAGAGCTTGTAAACCCAATCCAACAGTTGGCTGCATTCGAAGAACAGGCCAAGAATATTGCAAATGGTGACGACGAAGCGTTTAACCCAGACAATGACTTTGTCCGTGCAATGGAACATGGATTCCCACCAATTTCTGGTGTTGGTATGGGTGTTGACAGATTGGCGTGTATCATCTTTGACCAGCCAACCGCGCGCGATATAGTTTTATTCCCTATGATGAAATAAACGAAACAGGACAGCCATGATGACGCAAATACAATCAGACGATTGGGCCAGACAAATAACCGAAGAAAACGACCGCAAAAATCAGGCGGCTATTAATCGTGCATTGGAATCGGGGCGTATTAATGACGAAGCGGCGGATTATCTGCGTCTGCTGTATTCGGACAGTATGACATGGTTGCGCGAAGTGTTCTATGTCTTGGGCAAAAGTTTTGGCGCCCCAAAAGCGGCGGTTATGAAATACGACTATGCGACAGACAGCGCAATTGACGAGCCTATTCGCATTGCAGATATTAACCCGCTGTCACCGTATGTTGTAAACCATCGTTTGGACGCAGACCCAATGCGTAATCAGTTTTTTACCAGTTCGGCTGGGCACAAAATTGATTTGTCAGTATCGTCGATTGTGACTGTTATCATTGGCGCCCAGAAAAAGATAGATCGTGCACTGGATAAAATCACAGGGAAATACTATCAAACATATGTTAACGATGTTGCAAATGCTGCGTATCGTGTTTTGATGTCGCATGATCGCGCGGCGTCTGCCCAGGCGATTGCCGATAAAATTCGTGAACGCTTTTCAGAAAAATATATCAGTGCGGCATCTGAAACAGTACTGTCTATTATCGGTCGTGGTCACGAAAAAATTGCGGTTGATTTAGTGCGCGAAATAGACAAAGTGACACCGCCGCGTTTTCGTCTGCGTGATGTATGGCGTGCGAAATGTTTGTTTGATTTGGTGCCCCAGGCGCGCCTGTTCATAGAGCGTTTATATGAAATAATGCCAGACAGAATTTTATCTGTCAAAGACACATTTTATAATATGCAAAATCCGCGCAACTATCGCGACGCCAAGGTTATTTTGAATATCAGTAATAATCCTGATTTTGTTATCCCGATGGAGATTATTTGTCAGGTTCGTACATTCTTTGAATTCGAGAACAATAGTCACGATGAATACGAAACCGCACGCAAGAAAAAAAGTGCAAAATCCGACAACATCGAAGCGAAATTGGCAAACTATTACGAACGCGGTGTCCAACAATACAATCGTATGATATGCCAGTGTCTGGAAGATTTATTTGAACGCGTTGGCTGGAATATTTTATATTCGCGCAACAACAATATCTCTATCTTTGAAGGCTTTCCAAAGGAATGTACATTGTATTATCCGCCGCGTGTATTAGATAACATAATTGAAAAGTTAGACGATGCAATTGAAAACGAAGTTTTTCGTGTTGAAAACGCGCCGGTTAAATTGTCGCGCCATCAGGAAAGCAGTATTTTCCACTTTATGGCACGGTTTATATTAGTTTCGGCGATTCCGTATATGCAGCGCGACTGGGAATTGCCACCTACATCCCAGGCGGCCAAGTTATTTAACTTTGTTATGACCGAGGTTCAAAGATACTATCGCAAATAACCGAAAAACAGGTCCGATTTATCGGACCTTTTTATTCCCCTTGCTTTAAGTTTTAAAAAATGTAAAAATGATATCAGGTTCCTGACTGTTTTCAGAACCATAACAGCATAAGGAAAGGATAGGATTATGCGTCAAGGAAAAGTAAAATGGTACAATGGTAAAAAGTGTTTTGGGTTTATTACTCCGGATACAGCAAACGCAGACGGCAACACAGATGATGTATTTGTTCATTCCAGTTCATTAAAGGCCGCTGGCATCAGATTTTTAAACGAAAACGACATTGTCGAATTCGAAGAAGAAGTTCGTAATGGCAAATTATCTGCAACAACAATCGCAGTTATCCAGCGTGACGAAGAATCCGCCCGTCGTTTTCAAGAGCGTCGTGCCGAACGTCGTCGTGCAATCGAAGACAGAAAGCAACGCGAAGAAAAATCAACACGTCGCGGATTTGCGTTCTGGAAAAAATAATTTTTATACATTAAAAAAATCCCCCTGATTGGGGGATTTTTAATTACTTACATCATACCCGGCATGCCACCTGACATTT